>Ga0075947_101_pt1 | contig 32633 bp, 33 predicted proteins | sample RifGroA2_FD_68011 | JGI IMG/M metagenome (GOLD analysis project Ga0075947, IMG submission 68011) | Parcubacteria (Azambacteria) bacterium GW2011_GWA2_42_9
CGTCCTTCATCGCCTTTTTGTGCCAAGGCATCCACCATACGCCCTTAGTAACCTACTCATCCCGTACATAAGTACGAGAATCATACATTTAATTTTTATACCTGTTTTACCCCCCGAAGCTCTAATGAGCAAAGGAGGGCTTTTCATTCAGTTTTCAAATTACTAACATTAACTGCTGAACCCGAATAGTTTATCTGATAAGCTGTCCGGGGTCAAGAGTTAATTTTGGGAAACAAAACCACCGCTTTGTTTTCTAACAAAGCGGTGGTTTTTGTAGTATTAAAGTTATCTTAAATTCTGGGATCATCCATCAGATATTTTGGTCCTCCCGGATCAGTTGGCCACATATTACCTCCCCCACTTGGCCATAATCCCGGCCCTATTGGCACCCTGTCTTCATGTAATCCAAGATCCTTCCAATCATAAAAGACAAAAGTGCCGGTGCCGCTTTGTTTTATTCGATTTTTTAGTAAATTTTTCATTGTAAAGACAGTATATCATAGCGCTATTTTCTTTGCAAGACCCTCCTGTGGATAACAAAAATACGGGCAAATCGCCCGTTATGAAGATAAAATTACGGTCCTGGAATAAATTTTTGAGGATCAATTTCCTGCAGGAAGCAAGGGGGTCTTTTTTCTTTTTTAATAGTATGAATTTTGGGCATATCCTTTCCCGGCAGCTTATAAACCACAAGGTCGCCTTTTCTAAAAACAAAAAAACCTAATTCCCAGCCCGTTATAAGATCAATTTTTTCGCATTTCGCTACGCGGGTAATAATCTGTCCCTGGCCATCCGTGTTTGTGTCTTTATACGGGCCATACGCATGGCCTAAACACAATTCCTTGTTTTTTACGCAATCTTGGATTTCTAATGGCGAATCCTCAAGCTTTTCGGAAGGATTAGTAAGAAACATATTTTTTACATCCAAATAGTTGAAAGTAGTAACGTTGGGGGTTGTCTTGGGATCAAGTCCCATTTTCTTCAGATCAGCAATCGTTGTCTTACCTGGAATAATGTTATTATAAAGAGTTTCAATGTCGTTATAATTCCCCAATCCTCTGACTATCTCCCGATTTGATGGCATTAATTTAGCATTAATTCCGGCGCAACCCACCAGCGCCATTATCGCCAATGATAAAATCATGAGTTTTCCATATATCCCACGCATTGCTTCCTCCCTCACAATTAAATTTTAAAGCAACAAAATATATTGCTTTTAACATTACAACTTAAAGAATCCCTATGTCAATTTTTTATGGCGCGTTGGGTTCAGGGCCTTGATTTATGTAAGCGTCAATGAAATCTTGGATACGTTTCAGTTCGGTTTCATTTAATGAATCGCCTGATTCCGGGTCAAACTTATCAAGCCAGCCCCAAGCGACCAAAGCGATAGTATTATCGTTTTCTTTCCGCGGTTCAACGATAATTTTTTTACCAAATCCGTAAAAACTTTCGAGTTGTTTGATAATTTCTGGAGCAGTATCAAAACGATAAGAAATCCAAATATAGCCATGCTCTAAATTATGAATCAGGCCTTCATCCGGTTGTTGTTCCTTATAAACTCCCTTAGTTTCCCAATCTTCATAGTGCCAGCCCGAAGTCGGCGGATTGGAATTATAATCTGGATGCGTCGCGCCGACGTTTATATGATTTCTCCCCTGATCGGGAATTTCAATAGCATAAATTTTTATTGAAGCGGCTTTTTCCTGACTTCTTTTCGTAAACCAATAAATACCCCCGCCAATAACCAAAACAGCTATCAACCAAATTAAAATTTTTTTAAATTTCCCGAATTGCTCCGACTTTTTTTCCGATACAAGCTTTTCTTTTTTCTTTTGTTCGTATATTTCTTTTGGCGATAATTCGTTCATAAATTTATTTATCTAACGCTGTTTCAGTATACACATTTCTTGGATTCCATAAAAGCCAGCCGCTGGTGAGGCCCGCGTCATAAACCGCCTGTTTTTCTTGGCGAATCATTTTGCCATCATAAATCGCGCCGATGTTGAAATCCTGAAGCCACGGGCGGAGTTTTTTAAGGCGCTTTTCAAAAATAGGACTGACCATCGCCGGCGTGGTTGTTCCGATTTCAGCGGCCGATTTTTCCCAAAGCTGTATTTTGCCTTTTTCTATCGTACCCAAAATTACTTCATAAGGATGCTCGGCTGGATTTTCAAAACCAAAATTTCCCGGCAAATAATGCGACGGATAAATCATGGGCGACACATAATCAAAATAATCATAAAGTTCTACAAAGGTTTGGCCAATCCCAAGATCATCCTTTTTAAGCATATTGTAAGCGAATAAATCTACCGAGAGTTTTCAAAATTCAATTCATCAAAACCGACGTCAACCGTTTTTTTTGCGGCTGCGAGATTATAATCCCAAACTTCCAGATTGGTCGGATCCATCCAATACCAACCGCGATTATCCCGCCAAAGCGTACCGTCGGCCTTTTTAAAATACCAACCAGGATGAATTTTAATTTGCGAATTATCCTGAAAAACCACGAGGCGGGCTATTGTATAAATATTGCGCTTATGAAGTTCCTCAATCAGACCCTTTAAATAATCATCAATGTAAACGCCGCTATCCTTGACATCAATAACGATTGAATTAATTTCGGTTTTATCGGCAAGACGGATTAAGTCGTTTATTCGTTTAGAGCGCGCGCTCCATACTGTTGAATAAACCCCGAATTGTGATTCAAATTTAAGATGATTGCGATTTTTAACCTCTATTGGCCTGATTATTAAAAAACGGTTCACAAGGTCGTTACTGAAAGATAAAACTGACGCCGTAATTTTTTTTAAAAAATAAAAACTTCCGGTAAAATAAGTGCCCCCTGTTAAAACAACAATAAGTAAAAATAAAATGGAAAAACTGTATAATTTCATGCTGATATTTTAGCACGAATCTAATTTAAAAAGAAAAACCGCCTCGCATAGACGGTTTGGTTCTATTTGGGAGTCGTAATTATTGTGATTAAATCTCCTTCCCATGGCACTTCTACATAAACCTTTACGCCCTGCATCGTAATCCCAAAAGATTGATGATCGCCTTTTTTACTCAGGAAGTGCACTTAATATTTTCCTGGGGGAAATTTTGTGAAAATTTACTGTACCGTCTTTTTGAGTGATATCAGTAGTTGGAAGAGATGCCTTTTCGTCGCCCGTCATCTGGACTAAAGATACTAATACTCCTTATCCAAGATTATTTTACTCCCGTAATCCGAATTACGGGAGTGTTTTATATTTAAGTTTTATTTGGATTTTTTATCTAAAAATAGATTGAATAATAAAAAATGTAACGGATATTTTCTTCTTAGCCATTCAAACGAATAAGGTGCAACGGGTATTTTATTAATTCCTCGCCTATCAAGCGCTTTATTAAACTCCCTAACTGCCTTTTCATAACCTCCAAAACCTCTTACTAACCAGTTATGAACTTTAGCGATATTATCATGTCCCGCCTTCATTCGACTCCTAATCTCCTCATAAGTCATACCATCTAAAAGACATTTGGCAATCATAATCCGACGCGACAACATAATGGATTCACTCTCGCTAAGTAAATCTTTAAAGAAATTTTTAACTTCGTCTCTTGATTTGAACGCTGCAACGCTAGTCCATAATAAATCCAAATATTTCATCCGGTCTATATTATTTATTTTTCTTGGATTAACTTTAACCATAAAAGTTATTTTACTCCCGTAATTCGGATTACGGGAGCGTATTATAAAATAATATAAATAGCAAATTATTTGTAGAATAAAAAATTAGAAAATAGAAAGTTAATTTAAAAATTATTTGCCAGAAAATCTAAAATTCGCTGTTTCAACTCTGGTTCGCTCACAAACATCCGCGTGCCGTGGCCGGCGTCTTCGTATTTTATGAATTCTTTTTTTACTGCCGATGAAATTTCAAAAAGCCGCTGCGATGATTCAAAAGGATAATTATCGTCTTTACTGGCAACTAACAAAAGATTTTTCCGAAAATTACGAGAAGCAATTTCCGTTTTAATACCTTTATAATTAAGTCCCGGCGACAAAGCGACAACAATTTTTGGCTGGGTCTTGGCGCCATAAAGCAAAGACAAATTGGCGCCGATTGAACCGCCCATTACAGCAAGTTCGGTTTCCGGAATTTTATTTTTAAGCCAATCGGCGGACGCTTCAACGTCATAAATCATCTTATCATAATCGGCTTGAACGAATTCTTGCCACGAACCCATCTCTCCGAGCCAGGCCTGCGAATCACCATGTCCTCTCTCGTCTATAGCCAGAGCATTATAACCGTTTTTTTGCAGTATTTGAGCAAATTCATCCCAATCCTGCCTATTGCCGGGCAGAATGTGAAGAAGTATAACCGATTTTTTGCTTTGAGCGTCTAAAAAATCTCCAGTGATTTTAACGCCGTCTTTGGTCTGAAAATTAATAATTTTTTTGCCATTTGCCATTATTTTTTGAATAATAGAGAAATTACAAAAAATATAATACCGGTTAAAATAACTGTCGGACCCGGCGGGAAATTGAAATAATTTGAAATAAAAATTCCCGCTCCGGTCATAATCAAGCCTAAAATAACGCTGAAGCTTAAAAACGATTTCAAACTCCATGAGAAATTTCGAGCCGAAACTGCCGGTAAAATAGTAAGAGCGCCCATTAAAACCGAACCAATCAGTTTTATGCCAAGCGCCACGCTCAAGGCAAACAGAAGCAAGAAACCTAAATATGACAAGTCGGGTTTAAATCCTGCTGATTTCGCCAAATCCGGTGCCACAATGCCGATCGTAAGCCGGCGCGATAACATTATCGTTAAAATAAATATTATAAAAGATACCGCCATGATAATCGCCGCATCTTGCGGCTTAATGGCAAATAAGTTGCCAAACAAGCTTTCAAATAATTCTTCATTCGGAACCAAAATAACGCCCAGAGCCAAAGTGGCGGTAAAAAATGTTCCGATTATCGCTTCCGGAGGCAGTTCGGTTTTACGTTCTATAAACCAAGTTCCGAAAGCCGCCAGTAAAAGAAAAGCCGCCGCGCCGTATATCGGGTCATAGCCAAAAACTAACGCCAGCCCGATGCCAGGCAGGGCAACGTGAGACAAAACATCGCCCACAAGTGCCATTCTTTTGGCCACAACAAAAGCGCCCAAAAAACTTGCCGCCAAAGCCACAAACAGTCCGGAACTAAATATTAATAAAAATTGATTATCAATGCCCATGTTGATAAAAAGCGCTTTCTCCGTAAAGCTGTTTAATATTTTCGCCGGTAAGTTCGCGCTTTGGCGGACCAAAACATATGCGTTCTTTATTTATGCACAAAACGCTGTCGGCATAACGGTAAACGACATTAAGATCATGGGAAATTATTAAAACGGTCAACCCCCTTTCGTCTTTCATTTTATGGAGTAAATTATAAATCGTATCTTCGCCAGCCAAATCAATTCCGGCCGTCGGCTCGTCAAAAAGCAAGACGTTCGGGTGGCCCAAAATCGCCCAAGCAATTAAGGCCCTTTGTGATTGGCCTTTTGAAAGATGGGCCAGTTGCTTGTCTAAAATTTCTGGATCGAGTCCGACTGATTTTAATTCATGCGACACGGAATCGGAAAATTTTTTATCTTTGAAAAATAAATTTTTTGACTTTAAAACGAAAAATTCTCTGACCGTAAGTGGCAATTCTGATTTTTCAAAAAATTTTTGCGGAACATAACCGATTTTGACATCATTGCGCCATTTAATTTCACCATCGTAAGGAATAAAATCCATCAGTACCCTGAAAAGAACCGATTTGCCGGCGCCGTTGGGCCCGACAATGGCTAAAACATCTCCTTCATTTACGGAAAAAGAAATATCTTTTAAAACTTCCTGATTATCAAAACTAACCGAAACGTCTTTAACTTTTAAAATTGGTTCTGCCATTGTGTTTAGAAAAGCGCTACGACGCCGATGGCGCCGGCATTTTCGCCTAATTTTCCTACTAAAATTTTAACATTTTTTCTGGCTCTTGGGATAAAAGCTTCCGCGGTTTTAGCCGCACCGCCGCCGATTATAATCGCTTCCGGATCCAAAATATTAATAATATTAGCAATTCCAATTCCTAAGTTTTTTTCGAATTCTTTCGCCGCCATTTTTGAAAATTTTAATCTTCTCATTTGTTTTACAGTTGCCTCTTCCAAATCTTTTCCATTATTTATTATCATATGCCCCAGTTCGCCAACTGAATTGTTGGCTCCATAAATCATTTTGCCGTTAATAATAATCCCCCTCCAACTCCGGTTCCAAGTATTATGCCAACAAGATTTTTATATCCCCTTCCCGCGCCGAATAAATACTCTCCCCGCAAAAAACACCTTGCGTCATTATCAATCCTGATCTCATAATTAAATCTTTTCTTTAGCCAATTTTTAATGTTAAATCCATCTAAAAATTTAATATTTGACCAACTCAAAATAATTCTCTTTTTTAAATCCAAGGCACCACCGATGCCGCAACCGATTCCCCTGATATTTTTTCTCCCGCCGATATCTATGCCAATAGTATATTTAACCATACCTAAATAGTATAACAAAAAATATTAAAACCTCGCTATACGCGAGGTTTACTGCCATAATTTTTTGGCTTCATTCCACAATTGAGAATTTCCATGGACTTTTTGATAATACAACCATTCGGCGCCCCAGAGATAGATTCTGGGAAAGCCGGTTTTCTTGGCATATTCAATACTATCTCTGAATTGCTTTAATCCAAAAATTTCAAACTGTTTTTGAGGCGTCACTGAAAGTATTCCACTATAGCGAATCCATGGTTCGACCTGAAGTTCCATAACAAAAACTTTATTTATATCAAGATGTAATTTTTTTGTCTTAGCGTTATAAAAAGCCGAAGAGACAAAAGTAGCCGGGGGTATATAACCATAATATAGCCGAACGCCCCAATCTCCCAAGATTCTCTGCCAGAAAAACCGATAAAGCGTCGTTCCGAAATAATCGCTGATTTTTGAAGCTTCTTTCCAATCGGAGAGTTCACCCGAGTCAGTAATGATTGTTGATCCGCCGCTTACTTTTTTGACGAGTTCAATTTCTTTTCTCAAAAATTCTGGGTCTACACGCAAGCTAATTCCAAATTCTTTTTCTATTTGCGCAATCTTTTTCCATGGAAAGAGCGGTTCGTTTTCTACTTGCCAGATTTTTTCGGATAAAGCCGATTTGTCATTATATCGCCGGATTACTTTTTCTTCCATAAGTAATAAGCGTTCGTGTCTTTTTTCCTCTGACAGTTTAATAGCCCAATCCGGGATATGAAATTCCGGCCAGCCGGCAACGCGTTCGCCGATATTTGGAATAATTTTAATGCCGCGCTTCGAGGATTCATCAATAAACCAGTCAAAAAACGAAAAATCAAAATCGTTTTCTGTTTTTTCGATGTCTTCCCAGGGAATAATCAGTCGAATATGGGTCACCTTAAGATCGTCAAAAATCGCTAATGCCGTTTCTTTTGGATCAAGGCCTAAATAAACGGCATAAGCCGGACGGAAGCTGGCACCCCAGATTGGTTCTTTGCCGCCGGAAAAATCACGCCGGTTAAAATAGAATCCATCAAAATACATTGCGCCAAATAAAACAAAAAACAATACTATTAGAGATAAAATGATTATGGCTCCGGTTTTAATCATTTTTTAACTATTACGGATTAATAAGTATATTCCGGAAAAAACAAGAGCGGCGGCAATGATTTTTTGCCATAAAACAACGCCTTCCAATTCTTCCTTATACACTCCGGGATAAAAAAATGAAAAGATTCCTGCCAGAATCAAAACAAAAAACTGCTTAATTCCTTCAAACGCGTTGACCAAGGTGGCGCTCCTCGTCAAAGAAATTGCATACTTGATAAAAATTGAACCTAGAGTGCCAGGAACTTTTTCAGAAAAAAATAATTTCCAGTTTAATTTTCCGATACGACCATTTATTATTTTTCTTTGTCCCGGCCACAAGTAAAAAATCACCGCCGCCAAAAAATAACCTCCTGTCAACCAAACAAACCCGCTTAAGAAATTTTGCCAATTAGTCGAAAATCCCTGCAAGCCATATGAAATTCCAAGTAACACCAGCCCCAACCCAATACCAGAACCAGATAATACCGTAAGCCCAATATCTTTTAATCCCAATCCGCCATTTTTATATTGTCTCATTGAAGCCAATACGCCGCCGAAAATAAGCAAAGCTACGGCAAATAACTGAATACCGCCCAATCTCTCGCCTAAAAAAGAATATGTAACAATAAAAGTAAAAAACGACACCGTGGCAACATAAATCGTCATAACGCGCGATGCTTCATGACGGGTTAAGACGTGATAAAGGGGCCTCAAACTCAAAATCCAGATTGTTCCGGCTATTATGCCAATATAAGCCGATTGCGGGCTCAAGCTGATAAAATTCAGCCAGATGTTTAAAATCAGAGCGGGTAAAAAGAATACTATTCCGAAAAATCCACTGTAAAACGCGTATGGAGCTGGTTCAATCGGTTTTCTGCTTGCCGAACCGCTGACTATGATTTTAGACAGAACGCTTGATAAAGCGCCTAAAAAATTGCCCAAAATAACAATCAAAATCCAATTTCTAAGGAAAAAATTAGTGAATTCAGTCATAATTTTTTCCTCCTTCCACTATTTTAATTATTTCCGGTGTTATACTGCCCGTTCTGGCAATTTCGCCGTAAACTTTGCCAGAAAATCGCATCTTTCTTTCCAATGTTTCGCGATCAACTTCAATAATCCCGAACTTCGGCCAAAAGCCGTACGCCCATTCAAAATTATCCAAAAGCGACCAGTGGAAATATCCGCGTACATCAACACCTTCGGAAATCGCTTTATGAATCCACCTTAAATGATCAATGATAAATTTTGCTCGCCATCGGTCTTGAGAATCGGCCAGGCCGTTTTCGGTGATATATATTGGTTTTTGATACCGATCCAAACTCTTGAGCACATGATAAATTCCTTCAGGATAAATTTCCCAACCAACATCGATTCTTTGACCTTTTCCCGCGTTGAAATTAAAGCCTTTTATAAGAAGACGACGATAATAATTAAGACCGATAAAATCAAAATGTTTTTCAATTTTTTTTAAGAATCTTTTACTCCAAAACCAATTTATAAACGACGCCGGCCAGCCTTCATAGTAGTTCATCTGATGGGCAATCCCAACTTGAGCGTTGGGATCAATCCGATGAATCGCTTCGTAGACACGATTATGGGCTTCGGCCAAATTGCTAATTACACGAAGAAAAACAAATGGATTTTTCTTTTGCGGCGGTTCTTCACCGGCCAAATAAGCCATTCCCGCATAGCGCATCGGTTCGTTTAGAATAATCCAATATTTCACTTCATTCTTAAGTTCACTGACAATCCGATCGCAAAACCTGACAAAATAAATTATATTATCGCGATTTTCAAACCCGCCCATTTCGGCAAACCAAATTGGCATTGTCCAGTGCCAAAGCGTGATAAACGGTTCAATACCTCGCGCGCGAAGCGCGCGGATAACTTTACGGTAATGTTCAATTTCCGCTTGATTAAAATTTCCTTCTTGGGGTTCAATTCGCGACCACTCAATTGAAAAGCGGTGGGTATTATTATTCATCGCTTTTGCCAAATCAAAATCTTCTTCACAATGGTTATAGTGGTCGCAAGCGCCGGCAGAAATGAAATCGGCCGGATTTAATTCTTTCGATTTCAGATAATTAATCCTTTTCGGAGATTCTTCCCACTCCGTCCACTGGTTATGATTATTCCCTTCAACCTGATGAGCTGAAGTTGCTGTTCCCCATAAAAACCCTTCTGGAAATTTTAAATCTTTTTCCATATCATCAATCATAATTAACTTTCCTCCCTTCGCCTAATATTAAATTTTCAAACAGCTTTTTGTACACTTTATAACGCTTTTAAATTAAAATCCAGTTCATTGAGCATCATCTCTATTAAGAAATCCCGAAAAATTGCCACTGTATATTTGCCGATTTCATCTCCAGACGTAATCCAACTGATTAATCCAATAAGCCCTTTAGATTTTGGATTTATTAAAGCACCACCAGAAAACCCCTGCGTCGCGTTGCTTTCAATAAGAAGAATCTGCGGCTTCCGAGTTTCATTTATATCTATATTGCCGGATAGCCGCCCGACAGTGGAAGTAATCTGATTGGCAATGTGGGCGGCATCAATGCCGTATCCCAGAGTAATCAGCTGGTCGTTGTTTTTTGGATTATAAGCCCAGTCAATCGGAAGATAATTGAAAACGCCACCTATCTCCATAATCGCGTAATCTTCGTCTGTGGCGTAAGAGGTTTGTAATAATTGAGCGATTTTAGATTCGGCCGCCGGACGCTTATTGACTTTCAAAATCGCAAAATCGTTGTAATATTTGTCTTTACTGAAAGTTTCGCTGATTTTTTCCGTAAGCGGATAACTTATAATATCGGCGGAATAATAAATTTTAGGTTTTTCGGATTTGGAGTTTGGAAACGGGCTTTTCAAAACAAAGCAGTCGGGTCGCGCTTTTTTCATATTTTCATCATAAATAATATGGCGATTCGTTAAAATTTCGCCTTTACTGCTGATAATAATTCCGGTGCCGCGTGAAATGCTTGTAAAATTGGTTTCATTGGCGCTTAGATAGCCGCAATAAAGCTGAATGAGAGAACCATTCACCAATTCTTCAAAACTTTTTGAGGAAACTTCCTTAACTGGCGCCGGAGCGATTAGTTTTGGCGCGGTGATTTGCGGCGCCGGCCGAGCCGGCGCCGCTTTTTCGGGCGCCGGAACAACAATCGTCTCGATTTCCGGCAGCGGCAAAACCAATGTCGTGGTGGCAAGTTTCAATTCAAAGTTCGTTTTGCCGCCCTCGTTTTTAATAACCAAGCGAGGCGATAACAGCGTATAAATAAGAAATGCCGTAAAAATCAGCGCGGCAATAATCAAAATTTTAATCATTTTATTGATCATAAGACGCCCCTATATCTCCCGGTATTCCATTTCGGTTGTTTCAAAAAACTTAGCGGTAAAATCAATTGCCTTTTGGTTGTCAAAACGCTTGCATGTATAAATATCTACCGTTAAAAAATTTAACCGTTCCCAAACATAAATTGATGCGCCGGATTCCACCCAAAAGACAGCACCTTCCCAGCCGTCATGAATCGGATCGCTTTTGCCGGTGGCAGAAGTGATAATTGGTTCTTTCAAATCAGGATGGATAGTCATTTTTAGTTCCGCCGCCAAATTTAAAAGATATTCTTTGACTTTTTCCCTGTTAATCGCGGCGGAATATCTTGCCTCTATCACCAATCTCTGCCGTGTGATTCTTGGTTCAATATTTTTCATTTTTCTTGATTAAAAATAAATATAAAATATCAGCCCCTGATAATAACCTTTATCTTCATTTTTTGGGGGCGCCAATAATTTTTAAGATATTTTACCGTTTTCTCGCGATTAAAATCTTTGCAAGAATAAATATCCATTGCCACAAAACCCTCTTTCGGCCAGGTATGAAAAGAAATGTGGCTTTCCAAAAGCACAACAAAACCGGACAAACCCCAATCGGGATATTTAAAAATTGTTGAAGAAATTTTTAAAACCACGGGCTTCCCAATTATTCTCATTTTTAGTTTTTTGGGAAGGCGCGACAGAAGTTTGATAAGGTCCGGACGATTTCGGAGTTTTTTTTCATCTACGCCATAAGCATCCATGACGAGATGTTTTCCGTATAAGTTTTTATCCATTATGATTCAGCGCCATAAGTCCAGGAAGTGATTTACCGGCTAAAAAATTAAGCATCGCGCCGCCGCCGGTTGAAATATAGCTGAACTTATCCATTAAATTCATTTTTCTGATAAGAACGATGGTGTCGCCTCCTCCGGCGATTGAAAAAGCTTTTGAATTAGTTATCGCTTTAGCGACACTTTCACTGCCATGGGCCAATTCAGGCGTTTCGATTCTCCCCAATGGCCCGTTCCATATAATAACTTTTGATTTTCCGATAATTTCCGAAAATTCAGCCGTGGTTTTCTGTCCGATATCAAGAATCATACATTCCGACTCAATATAGTCCTCCGGAATAATGATTCCGGCTTTGGAATTAATAATATTTTTAGCGTCTTCCAAAAAACTGTCATCGGTTAACGACTCGCCGATTGCTATCCCCTTGGCTTTTAAAAAAACATTGGCAACTGCTCCGCCGATTAAAATATTTTCCGCCTTATTTAAAAAGTTTTTTATAACCGGAAATTTAGTATTGACCTTGGCGCCTCCCAAAATCAGGGTTTTGCCTTCGCGCGGCATTTCAATGGCTTTGGTTAGATGTTCAATCTCTTTCATCAGCAGCAATCCGCCGTAGGAAGGTAAAAACTTGGTTATTGCCGAAAGAGAAGCGTGTTCGCGGTGGCAGACCGCGAAAGCATCATTTACATAAATATCAAAATTCGCAGCAAGTTCTTTGGCAAAATTTTCATCGTTGGCTTCTTCGGCCGGATTCTGGCGGACATTTTCAAGGAAAAAAATTTTTCCGGATTCGGCGAGTTTAAGATTTGCCGTGATATCGGGGCCGATGTTACTTCCGGGAATAAATTTCAAGTCCCTGCCGAGAGTTTCTTTAATTTGTCCGACAAGCGGTTTAAAGCTTTTTATCGCCGTGATATGGCTTAAAATGGCAACAACGGCGCCTCGACTTGCAAGATAATCCACCGTTTCTTTAACCGAAATAATCCGGTAAGATTCTATTATTTTCCCGTCCGCAACCGGCACGTTAAAATCAACCCGAAGCAAAACTTTTTTTCCAAAAAGCTCTTTTTCGATTAGGCCCGAAACCGATTTTATCATAAATGATTATAATTTTAATTAAAAAAACCTTTTTTAATCTTATTCAGAGTTTTATCCTCTATTTTCCCTTGTTTCAATTGGCTGACTCCAAGTTCTTTGGCAAGTAATTTTTCCACTTTCAGTGCCACAAGATGTTCTTTTCGATATGGTGCTTTAGGATGCCAGCCGGGGCCTAAAATTTTTTTAAACCGCCCCCTGCCTTTTTCCCGTTCGAACCATTCGTCAAATTTTTTAATTTTCGGCTCCAATATACCCCGCCTTTGAGTAAGATATAATTCAACAAATTCGTGAATGAGAGTTAAAAAATTATAATCTGGATTTTTTAAATCAGCGCCAACAATAGTCCATCCGTTTTTGGTTTTATAATAATCCCCGGTCGTCGGATAACGCATTTTTTTCGGCGGCTGAATAACAAGTTTGTAGTGATTTTTTTTCATATTACAAATATCCCCAAGTTTGAAGCTTATCGCTGTCTATTTGCCACTTCAGCCCGACATCGGTGCGATAAAACATATCGTGAATCATGATATTTTTAATCCTCATATAGGCCTGCTGTCTGGCCTCCACTACTGTCGAGCCGGAACCAGTTACCACCATAAGACACCCGGAAGTGCCGGCTATGCGCCAAACACCATCCTCCCTTTTTATGTCTTCAATATGAACGCCATCTAAATTATCCGGCTTTTTAAAAAGAATCGGCAAATCATGATACATTTCGAGCGTTTCTTTGTCTTTTGGACCTACAAAACAGGTGGGAACAAAAATTCTTATTCCAATTTGAAATCCTTTTTTAGTTTTAAGTTCAAAAGCTTCGCCTTTTGCCATCCTATAAAGCCATTCGCCGGTCGGCATTATAATGCCTTCAAGTTGGATGGGAATTGTCGGATAGCCAAAACGCGTTGTAAATTCAAGCGGATAAATTCCCTTGCCGTTTACAATGCAATTTAAATCAACGTAGCCGACATATCCGGACTCGGCCAAAGCTGGTTTCATTTTTTCAAGGGTTGCTTTAAACAAATAATTGGGTTCGCTCCAAAACATCAGAGTCCCCATCTCGCCGCTAAAAGGCCCGATATCGCCCGGGAAAACCCGTTTGTGTTCGAAATTAATATTTATGGGAAGAATAAAATCTTTTCCATTAAAAAATGCTCCGACCGCGATTTCAACTCCGGAAACAAATTTCTGAATCTGGAACGTTGACACTTTTTTTTGCAAAACATTTTTGTTTTGACTTAAGAGCTCCAAGAGGTCTTTGCCATCTTCTTCTTGGCCTAAAAAAAGCAAATCCTTTTGTTCTGACGGAACGCTGCCGCCAGGCTTAAACGCATAACGCTCCGGATTTTTCTTAATAAATTCAATGGCTTCATCGTAATTACTGAATTGCCATTGAGGCAGAATATTTACTCCGTATTTTTTTAACTCGTTCTGGCCGAAATACCGGTCCATTTCAAGCATGTCGGTATATTTACTGCCGCCAATAACAAATTTGCCGTTATGTCGTAATTTTTCGGCAATATCGCCGAACCCCACATCGTCTATGACGATAGCGTCGGCCCAATCCTTAAAAGATTCCCAGTCGGTGATTTTCTCTACAAACCCATTATAAACATCTTCTTCAACAGTTTTAATATAAGCCTTGACTTGATGGCCTTCTTTAGTAAGTTGCCATGCCAAGTCGCCGCTTAAACTTTCGTAACCGATAAACAAAAATTTTTTCTGCGCAAAAACCTTGTCATTGCCATTAGAATGCCCGTTGCCATTTTGATGTTGTTCATTCATCTTTTTATTTTACAACAAAAAAAATAAATCAACAAAAAAATGATGTTATTTTTTATAAAACTCCTCCACCGAGCATTATTCCGGATGGTGAATAAAATACCAGGCTTTGACCGGGAGTGGCGGCGCGTTGCGGCTCGCTAAAATCAACTTTTAAATTCGTTATTCGTTTATTCGTAAGTGATTCGTTATTCGCTGATGAAATGACGCATTTCTGGAGCGGTTGGCGATATCTGATTCTTGCCAAACATTTCAATGGCAATTTTGGCGTTTTCCCGGAAATCCAGTTGATATTCTTAACCAATAATGAATTTGAAAATAGCGCTGGATCTTCCGCCTCAGCGACAATGAGCGCGTTTTTGGCCGTGTTTTTTGAAACAACATAATAAGGAGTGCCGCCTCCGGTTGAACCAATTCCCTTTCTTTGGCCGATGGTGTAAAAACTTAATCCGTCGTGAATCCCGACTTTTTTACCGTCTAATGTTAAAATCGGCCCCGGTTTTTTACCGAGAGTTTCTTTCAGAAATTCGGCAATGTCGATTTCGCCGATAAAACAAACCCCCTGCGAATCGGGTTTTGCCGCCGTCGGCAGATTATATTTTTTCGCCAACGCGCGGACTTGTGGCTTAGTGTAATCTCCAATTGGAAACAGACAATGTTTCAGCTGTTCTTGCGTCAAAGTCCAAAGAAAATACGATTGGTCTTTATTTAGATCTTTAGCAATTTTTAATATATAATTTTGAGATTTGAGATTTGAGATTTGAGATTTTTTAACGTAATGGCCGGTAGCAATATAGTCCGTGCCGAGATCAAGCGCTTTTTTTAAAAATAAGCCGAATTTTATTTCTTTGTTGCACATCACGTCGGGATTGGGCGTTTCACATTTGGCATATCCCGAAATCATATAATCAACCACTGCTTTTTTAAATTCGTTTTCAAAATTAAAAACGTAAAAAGGAATACCCAAGACGCAGGCAACCCGCCGCGCGTCCCGCGCGTCTTCTTCCGCGCAACCGGTAAGGGACCATCCCTTCATATAAACTCCGACGACATCGTATCCTTTTTGTTTTAACAACAACGCCGCGACGCTTGAATCCACGCCGCCTGACATCGCCACAAAAATTTTTCTTCGCCTACTCATAACTGAATATTTTGCCACACAAACTTAAAAAGCGCAATTTGCGCCTTTTATTTTATGCTTAAAATTTTAACAAAGATATCAATATAATTAAGATGGGGGAAAACATGAGTTGTCGGAAGAAATGGGCTTAAAACGCTGCGTTCTATTCTAATAATTTGAACTTCAATCAGTAACGGCGGGCAAACCATATCCAAGTCGCCTTTTTTGTCGGGCGCCATCTGGCAATTTTTAAGATTCTTTTCAATTACGGCTTTATATTCGCTTAACCATTCAAATTGTTCGGTGTTTATTGTGATTTCATCGATTTTAACTGTTTCCTTGCCGGAAACAAAATACGCGCGCTGATTGTTAGTCAAAAAAATATCTTTTGCTCCATTATTTACCGATTCCTGCCATTTTTCAAAATCGCGCGGAGTGATTTTCATTAAGAATTTAAATCCAGCACTTTTGGGATCAAGCAGAGTAATGCCAAGTCGGCGAAACGTTCGATCCATTGTTAAACGAATTGGGGTTTTTATTTCAACCTTGTTTTGATAACGAGTTTTAAACCAAATACCAGTGAACTGACTTTCGTCGTATTTCATGTTCCAAGCGCTTTCATCTCCGAAAGCATCAGATACCACTCCGATAATCAAGTAAAGATTGGTTATTATGGCCAGATACAGTAGAATCCGTTTAACTTCTGAGCGCATCATTTTTTTACTCCCTGTTAAGGATCTATTTCGTTTGGTAAAATAATACCGAAAGAGTTAATTTTAGTCAAAAAGAAAAACCCCGAGATGGGGTTTAAGGAATTATGTTTCTTAAAGAACTAACAAACGCTGTAGCCGCAATTAGTGCAACGACCACCGCGGCATCCTTCCTCATAAATTAATGTCCCTTTTTGACATTCGGGACAAAAGTTGCCAAGTAAAATATTTAAGATTTTTTCTGTATTGGTTTCTCCAGTTAGTCCGTAGTGCTCAAGATAATGGTCAATCGCTTTGGCAATAGCGTCGCCGAGAGAAATGACTTGGTCTTTTCCAAATCCGGCAAATCCGCTCCCGCCGATTCCTTCGTGTTGATCCCTGATTTCTTTGAGTCGCTCCAGAGCTGAAATTGGCGATGGCATTCTTAAAATTAATGAAAGGTCCCGAGCTATCGTTTCGGCATCGGCCATAACATCTGATCTCGATTTGCCAATACTAACAAAGACTTCAAGGGGCTCACTGGGCCCTTTTTCCTCATCAAAATTGATTGTGATAAAAGCGCCGCCGTGCTGCGTCTGAACGCGAATGGTTTTTCCCATAACTTCTTTTGGGCGCGATTTTCTAAAACCTTTTGATTTTTCTGTTTCTTTTTCACCAATTCCGGCGGATAATACCCCGCCTTTACAACCGTCTCGAAAGACGGTGATGCCGAGACAGTTGGTTTCAAAAGCATATTGATAAGCCGCGCCGATGTCGCTTAGCGTGGCTGAATTAGGCAGATTGATGGTTTTGGAAACGCCGTTATCGGTATACTCTTGGAAAGCTGACTGGATATCAATATGCCGCATAGGATGAATTTCATGAGCTGTTACGAAAATTTTTCTAATGTCTGGCGGAATTTCCGTTAATCCACCCACCACGCCGATTTCCATAATTTTTTTCTCAAGTTCTTCAGAATAAAAACCGCGTTCCTTGGCAATTTTGATTAATCTGGTAAAAGACGGGGAAATTCGGATCAACTCTCGATTTCCAGAGGTGTGTTTTCCAACCAAACTATAGTTGGGCTCAATGCCGCCGGAACAGCCAGCTAAAATACTGATTTCGCCGGTTGGCGCGATAGTGGTAATGGTACAGTTTCTAATGGGTTTGCCATTTTTATAGATGCTCTTATCCCAAAGTGGGAAAGGACCGCGTTCATTGGCCAATTTTTCCGATTCATTATGGCCCACGTCATTGATGAATTTCATGATGCGCCCGCCTAAAGCGCGGGCTTCAATTGAATCATAAGGAATATTCATGTGGATCAAGACATCGGCAAATCCCATCACGCCCAAGCCAATCCGCCTGATCTGGTGGGCTAGTTTCATAATCTCCGGCAGCGGATAAGGATTTACCTCAATGACATCGTCCAGGAATCTGACCGACAAACGGACCGCGTAGGCCAGTTTTTCCCAATTGATGTCGAAACTTCCATCGGGTTTTTCGGAAAGGAATCGGTGCAGATTAATCGATCCGAGATTGCAGACGTCGTTGGGGAAAAGCGGCTGTTCGCCGCATGGATTGGTGGCTTCAATATACAGAATGCCTTGAAGCGGATTTGATGGTGATCGATTGGTTTTATCAATAAACCACAGCCCGGGATCGCCGGTTTTCCAAGCCATTTCGAGGATAGCGTTCATAACTTCTCTGGCTTTTTTGCGCCCGACGACAGTTTGATTTTTGGGACTTATTAAGTCATATTCGGCATCTTCAATAACGGCTTTCATAAAAACATCGGTAGCGGCCACCGAAATGTTAAACTTTGAAATTTGTTCTTGAAGCAACGCCGCTTCCATTTCTTTGACGGCTTCTTTAGTAAAAAGATGCCGTCTCATTTTTTTCATAATCTCTTGGTTTTCATCGTCCAAAATGCCTTTGCAGCGGATAAATTCCATAATATCGGGATGATGAACGGATAATATCGCCATATTGGCGCCGCGGCGCGTGCCACCCTGAATGACCGATTTAGTCGAAGCGTTGGACACTCTGAGGAAAGGAATTGGGCCGGAAGATCGACCTCTGGTCGATCCGACGATAGCGTCTTTTTCCCTCAAAGAAGAGAAAGCAAAACCGGTGCCGCCGCCGGATTTATGGATAATCGCTTGGCGTTTGAAAGCTTCATAAATTTCCTCCATGGAATCGCCAATAGGCAGAACGAAGCAGGCTGAATATTGCAGGCCGTTTCCGGTGCCGGCATTGTAAATCGTTGGCGCGTTCGGGAAGAATTTCCGTTCAGCCATTAATTTATAGAATTTAACGGCATAATTCAAGATACCTTCTTCGGAAGCACCATAGTTTTTTTCAGCGGTGGCAACTTGATAAGCAACGCGCCAGAACATTTTTTCGGTAGTTTCAAGTAAATCACCGTTATTATCTCGCCTTCTGAATCTTTCATTGATAAGTTTAACGGCATCCGGCGACCCGTCATAAACAGGCATTCCTTCGGGCATCGAAGCAATCACTATTTTTTTCTGTTGTTCTTTCAAGATTGGCCTCCTATTTTAAATTGTCAAAAAAACAAAAGTAATCAGAAGTATAACATTTTATTTTTTATTGTCAAAATTTAAAAATTGTGGATAATTAGTATAAATATGTTATCCATAAATGACTTGCAAAACGGAATATATATTGTTTATGAGGGAATGCCATTCCAGGTTTTGGAAGTTACTCATCTTCATATGGGGCGGGGCAGTTCCAGTGTTCAGACAAGGTTAAAAAACCTTAAAACGGGCCAGATTTTGGCGCGGAATTTCAAACCGGCCGACACGTTTAAAGAAGCCAATATTGAAAAACAAAAAATAAAATATCTATATGGCCATCGCGATGAATACTGGTTCTGCGAAGAAAACAGTCCGGCAAATCGGTTCAGGCTTTCCGAAGAAAACCTTAGCGGCGTGGCGAAATTTATTAAGCCAAACACGACAGTTGAGGCCCTGAAATTCAATGGGGAAATTTTAAACATCGCCCTGCCTATTAAAATGGACTTTAAAGTAACCGAGGCGCCGCCAGGAGTTCGCGGCAATACGGCGCAGGGAGGAACTAAAACCATAACAATAGAAACCGGCGCTCAAATTATCGCTCCTCTATTTATTAACGAAGGCGACATTATCCGTATCAACACCCAGACGGGAGAATACGTAGAACGTATAGAAAAAAAATAGCTAAAAACTATTTTCTAATTGTTTCTTCCAGAACTTTTTTCAATTCTTCGGTATCAACGGTTTTGCGTTGTTTTTTAGTTTCCTGTTTGTCTGTAAAAGTTTTAGTGCGAAAGAGCGGCGGTGAAGTAAAATTTTCTTTACCCACCATAGCTTTAGCGTCGGTGGGCCGCGGTTTTAACTGCGACAAATGCACCGGTTTTGGCGGCTCTCTTCTGTCCTTGGTTTTAGCAAAACAGTCGCTGCAATAGACAGGCCGGTTCGGATCCGGTTTAAAAGGCACCTTTACTTTTTTATTACAATTTGAACAAACAGCGTCATATAATTTTTTGTCAGTATATCTCAGTTCTTCTTTTTTCGGAATTTCTGAAACATGTTCTGAAAGATTTTCGGCTGAAATAATAACACCGGTGGCTTCCGCTATCGCTTTTTCCACCTGGTCTTGCGGCGTACCGTACGTTTTTCTGGAGTATTCAATTATTTCTTCGGCGAAAGAAACTTCCGGCTTCGGATAAGGCGGCAGGGTCATCGCCGAAAAAGGCCGCGAAGGAACGCCGTCAATCAAAAGGCGAAGGTAAATATTGTAATTCGGCAAATTAAGCAAATCCGCCGCTACAATGTTCGGCCCGAACTGCTTTTCTTCCAAGAATTCAACGTCTTCGCCGCCGGTTCTAAACGCGATAAAAGTGCCGACATTGCCAAAAATAGCGTCTTTTACCTTCATATTCTGGTCGTGGACCAACTGGCCGATATATTGATTGGCGATAATAAGATTAAGGCGAAATTTTCTGGCTTCCGATAAAATGTCGGCGAAACTGTCGGTAACAAAGGTCTGAAACTCGTCCACGTAAAGATAAAAGTCCTTCCGGTTTTCTTCCAAAATATCAACGCGGCTCATAGCGGCAAGCTGGATTTTGGTAATCAGCATTCCGCCAAGAAGTTTCGCGTTGTCTTCCCCGAGCCGCCCTTTGCTGAGATTCATTATTATAATTTTCCCTTCGTCCATGGCTTGCCTGAAATCAAACGAAGAAATCGGCTGGCCGATGATATTTCTAATGACTGTCGCCGAACTGAATTGGCCAATTTTATTTTGAATGGCCGCCGTCGCTTCCTGTTCGTATTTTTGCTGGTAACTAGCATATTCCTGTGTCCAGAACGCCTTAATAACGGGATCTGTTATTTGACTGACGATACTTTTCCGAAAAATTTTATCAGAAAACATCCGGTTGACTCCCAGCAAAGTGGAACCGGGGACTTCCAGCAGAGCCAATATGGTATTATTTAAAATATATTCCATTCTGGCGCTCCAGACATCGGGCCAGATTTTTTTAAAAACTCCCATAAGGCCGGAAGCAATTAAATGGCGGGCCTTCGCGTCTACATTTTCTATGGCATTAAAAGCGATGGGGTACGCCATATCAGCCGGATTGAAGTAAATAACGTCTTTAATTCTTTCTTTTGGAATATAATTAAGCAGTTTTTCGGCCGCTTCGCCGTGCGGGTCAACGAAACCCATGCCGTGCCCCGCCATGATATCGGAAATCATCATATTCATTTGCAGATTGGTTTTTCCCGTGCCCGTTTGGCCGATCACATACATATGGCGGCGGCGATCGTCGATTTTGATGCCAAATTTTTTCCGTTCATTGCGGAAATTCGTTTCCGCGAAATATGTTATTCCATTATTTGTCATATTATATCGGCAAGCTCACCGGCGGTTCGGCTTTTTTGGCTTCAACCCGCCTTAAAGTCGGCGCTTCAACGGCAAAAATCGGATAATGATAAATCGTCGCCAACTCTTCGGTATTGAGAATGAAGGTTTTTTCTACAAACCTTCTGTTAATATATCGCTTGATAAACTTTTTTTTCCTTATAAATTCAAAACGTTTTCTGAATGGTTGTATTTCCCTGTCAATTGAAGTTTCTTCATCGTCATTGCCTTTAAAGGCGTTTAAATTTACGCTATTGAATTGCCTGAAGGAACCGGTCACGGCAGTTAAGTTAGCGCTATTAAAAGAATCGCTTCTGGCAATATAAATGTAGCGAATGTTGGTTTTGAAAGCCAATTTTGAAATTTTATTTTCTATCGCTTCAACGATATTTTTTTCGCCGGGCGATAAATTAGCGGCAGTGGTTTTTGCGTCTTCTTTTTTTGGGTTCTCCCACGTCGGATAAATCGCAATACCAACAAAAAAATTTTTTATAAATTCTTCAACGCCGCCGTAAATATTGCCGAACCAGGTTTTTTTAACTTCGATTTTTTTGCCGGTTAGTTTATTAATCGCTTCCTGCCCTTTTTCTCTCCATCCTTTTTCCGCCGTCGGCGCTATAAGATACTGGATAAAAATATTTTCGCCCGCTTTTAGTTTGGAAAGTATTTCAAGAAACGAAGCCATCGGGTCAACCCGCCTTTCTTTTTCGCTTTCCTCAAAAGCAATATAAGTCCGGATTGGCAGATAATCGTCTTTGCCCAACATAAGTTCCACCCCTTTAATATCATGAGTTTTGGAAGGAACTTTATTGGCTAATGGGCCGGCGTAATCCAAAACCTCTGAAATTTCCGCGCTTGGATATTGGGCGTGAATCTGGGCTTCAACCAGGTTGCGGAATCGTTCCGGTGTTCTTATAAAAAAATAAACCGAGCCGTCAATGCCGGCGATTTCCAAACTGAGCCACGGCTGGGCCCTTCCAAACCAATATTTGCCGAAGAATTTAATTTTGGTAAGAATGGCGTAAAATCCGGAAAAAATCTGCTCCATGGCTTTGGGTGTTTTTTCAATATCCCGCGAGATTTTAACTTCCAAAAGCAGCCAGTTTATTTTTTTTATGGCTTTTTCTTTTAGATAATTTACCCAAAGCTCAATAAATAAAACAGCCAAAAACACCGGTAGCCACAGCCACCAGAGACCTAAAAAAATCTGAATGATTGCGTAAAAAATATCCATCCAACCTAAGTATAACAAATTTCCCAAACAAATTCCAATACGAGACGGTCGGTTTTATTACGATAAAATAAAGCGTTCGTTTTCGGCTTTTTTAAAAAACTTCTTGTTTTGAAGGTTAAGTAAAATGGTGTTTTCTTTCACCAGCCGTTTGGACTGGACGGTTTTGATAATCTCGTTTTTGGTTAATCCGCCTGGAGAGCTTTTCAAGACAGAGACCAAGACGTCGCGAACCGTTCCCGGTTCATAGCCCCAATCGGCGAGCGCGTACGTGCCGCGGCCGACCAAAACAAAACGAGGATCCTTGATAAGCTCATTATGGACAGTTTGGGGGTGGGCCTTTCTATCTGAAAAAACAAGCTTATTTATCAACTCCGCCACTTCATTGAAGTGAAGGGGCTTTTTTTCTTTTTTAAAAACAAGAAAGGCCTTATCCTTGACACCTTTTGGAGAAATTTCCGGAGAATGAACCGGCCCCCACTGGCCAAAAGGATTTTGAGCGAGTTTATAAGAAAGTTCCACGTATGAAAACAGGGCCTTATTATTATTCTCTTTACTAAGCGACGCCAAAGTCTTCAAAACTTCTTCTTTTGAAAATGGAGAATTTGCGCTTTCTATTTTTTGTCTCAGCGTTTCAACTAAATTTACCGCGTTATTATAGGCGGAATCGCTCAAGGCCCACGCGGCTTGGCAGGAAGGGGTTTCTTTAAAATAAACCGCCTTGTCTTTTCCTAAATTTAAAACAAAATTAATAACATTTTCTTTGTTTTTTTCATTTAAAGAAAACTCCCCGGCTAATTCTTTTAAAGCGTGATCCTCCCTTCTGACGCCGCCATATTCTTTAAAATAGTTTTCTATGACGGCAAAAGCGGCGCCCAGCGGCTCTAAAACGTTTTTATTGGAGAGTTGCTTTAATCCCAGCGCCTCTATTTGCCGCACCCTTTCTCTGGTTATTCCCAGGTTTTGGCCTATATTTTCCAAGGTCTGGTAGGCCTCGCTTTTTAAGCCGAAGCGCTTTTCAACAACCGAGCGCACCCTGGGATTAAGAATTTTCAACATTTCATCCAGAATATTTTTTAAATTCGGATTTTTCATATTACATTACAAAATTAAATAATAAAAGTTAATTATAATATATAACATCGCCAAACTTATGTCAAACCGGTTTCTTCTTGTTTAAAAAATTGAACCAACTGACCAAAATCGGCGAGGCAATAAATATTGAAGAATAGGTCCCCGAAAAAATACCGACAATCAGCGCCAAGATAAAATATTTCAGGCTTTCGCTGCCAAAAAAATACAAAGCCGCCAAAGTCAAAAGAACGGTAAGCGAAGTGTTGATTGAGCGCACCAGGGTCTCATTAACGCTTTGATTGACTAAATTTTCAAAATCCAAACTATAACGCTTTAAATTTTCCCTGATTCTGTCAAAAACCACGATAGTGTCGTGAACCGAAAATCCAAGCACCACTAAAAGGGCGACGATAAAATTAGTCCCGATTTCAACATTATAAAAATGACCGAGATATGAAAATAAGCCCAAAGGAATAATCAGGTCGTGAAAAAGAGCTATCAAAGTCGCTACGCCGTAGCGCCAAGAATTCAAGGGTTTGGAAACCTGCCTGAACGCCCATGCGATATAAAGCGAAATCCCCAAAAGCACCAGGGCGATGGCTCTCAAGGACTTTTGTTTAAGTTCCGCTCCGATTGTCGGACCAATGGAAGAAAATCTTCTTTCTTCCATTGGTGTTAAAAGCGCAACTATTTTTTGGTGAACCGCCTCATCGGTTTCTCTAAATCGCAGGGTCAGACCGTCGTCGCCGACCGGTGTTATCCTTAAATCATTGAGGTTAAGGCCTTTAAGCGATTCATAAGCCGAATTTACCGGCGGGCGTTTATCCGGAGAATAAACCAATTCAAGAATGGCGCCGCCCTTAAAATCAATTCCGGGCCTTAACTGCCAAAGTATCATCGCCCCGATGCTCAAAATTATAAAAACGCCGGAAATCGCGTAATAAAATTTTCTGTTGCCGATAATGTTCATATCAGTCGCGGCCACTTTTCTAAATAGTACAGCGGAAAAAGTTTTAGAAGCGACCTTGTAATAAAAATTGCCGAAAACATGCTAACAATGACGCCGATGCCCAAAGTCAGAGCAAACCCTTTAACAACGCTTGCAGTTAAATAATATAAAACCGCCGTGGTGATTAAAGTCGAGATATTGGAATCCCGGATGGACGGCCAGGCCCGACTGAAACCGTCATTAATAGCCAGGCCCAAATTTTTACCAAAACGGACTTCTTCTTTTATCCGCTCAAAAATTAAAATATTGGCGTCAACCGCCATGCCTATTGAAAGTATAAATCCCGCCACGCCGGCCAAAGTTAATGTAACGGGTATCAATTTAAATAAGGATAAAACCAGCGCGGTGTAAATTAAGAGAGCTATTACAGCGACAATCCCGGGAAATCTATAATAGATAATCATAAATAAGGACACCACCAAAAATCCGATGATCCCGGCGAAAATGCTTTTATCCAAAGAATCCTGTCCCAAACTTGCTCCGACCGAGTCCTGGGAAATCAGCTTAATCGGCACCGGTAGAGCGCCGGCATTAAGCCGCTCGGCTAATTTTTTAGCTTCGCTTGGCGTAAATTTTCCTGAAATCACCGCTGAACCGCCGCTAATCGGTTCGCGAACCACGGGCGCGGAAATGGGCAGACCGTCAAGATAAATTCCCAATTGTTTCCCGACATTTTTCGTCGTCAGTTCTTCAAATATTTTCGCTCCTTCGTCGTCAAATTGAACGCTGACTTCGGGCTGGTAGGTATTTTGATCAAAAGTTACTTTGGCGCTTTTTATGTAGCGGCCGCTTAAATTCGTCGGCTTAAAATAAGGGTCGGCCGCGAGAAATTCTTTATTGCCGGCTTTTTGTTCATTTAGAATTTTTTGGGTTTCGGTTTCTTCTATCGACTCTTTAAATTCTAAAAACGGCGTCTCCCCTATCAAGGAAATAGCAGAAGCAATGTCTTTAACGCCCGCCAATTCAACGATCAAGCGCCGCTCGTCGACCGCGTTTTCAACTTCAACAATCGGCTCGCTAACGCCAAACAAATTAACCCGTCTTTCAATAACATCGCGAAGGCCGGACATTGCCGAGCCAACGTCTTGCCCGGCAATGCCGGAGACATCGGCTATATATATTAAACGAGTCCCGCCGGCTAAATCGAGGCCGAGTTTAAACGGAACTTTGATAAATTGCGGAACCCTAAACGGAGAAAAAATGTTTATTTTTTGAGCGGCCTTGTCCCAGACGGCCGGATAAACAAAAAATGCCGCCGAAATCGCGACAACAAAAATAACAAGAACCATAAACCGCACCTTCCTTTTGGCGTCTAATTTAAATAAATTATCAGGCGAATATCCGGGAGCCATTAAACTAATTTAATTTTCATAATTAAGAATTCTAAAATAGATAATAAAATTTTTAATAAAATTTGTCAATAAAAAGGGTACCGAATTCAACCCTGAAGCGCAACACTAAAGACTTTTAAATTCTTTAGGATTTTTATAAGCCAATCTCCAACCCATTATATATGTGGCATCGTCTCTACCCTCTATAATCAATTCGTCACCATCTTCAATGTGGCTCTCGTTTAACTTGGGAGCGCCGGAAATAACGCCTTGGGGCGGGATATTAGCATTTTTAACAAACCAGTTGATTTTATCGCTATTTTTCTTTTTTATACCAACCCATAATTTGGCATAGCCAAATCTGATTTTACGATTAGTTTTGGTGTTTATGCGTTCCAAGTGCTCCGAATCACCAATGGCAATTTCAACTTGCACCAAGCTCTGGCCGGCTTCAAGCTTTATCCTTAGACACTTTTGTTCTAATATGGCTTCTGGCCCTGGATTTTTTCTTAGTTCGTATAAGGCAACGCCGCGTTGATTCAATGCTATCGCGCCTTGATAAATTCCTTCCGTATGAGAGCCGCCGCCATATGCTGGTGAAAGGTTATTATTTTCCAAATCAATAAAATGAGTACCTGATGAATAAATTCTTTGTTTATAACTTACGTTTTCTAACTCAGGAAAAAATACAATTTCCAGACCATGAATTTGTGAAACGCTGTAAGCTCGGTCATTGCCTACATTAGTAACCCTCACGGCATCGGATTGAATTTTCCCAACGGTTGCAATCCAATCATGTAATACCTCGTTTTCTGGGTCGTTTGCAGATCTTGGTTCGGCAAACTTTATAGGACTATGACCCTTCGGATCGACCCAACCCACCCATTTTTTGTCCGCCCAGTCATGCAATTCAACCAAACTGTAGGCACCGTGCGGATCGTGTCGATCGGGGCCTATATTCTCGGCATATTTATTATCTTTTCTGTGTTTCAAAATAACATCGCGCACCAAACGATTATGAAACTCTTTCGGTATTATAAAGCCAATGCGGCGCTCTGATCGTAGCTCTCTCCCTCCATATTCGTTCAATTCATAATTGATGGTCGTATAGGAAACAATTTCTGGGTTGTCCAATACAACATCAAAAGACGCCTCCTTTTCTAAAGATTCTCTGGTAATGATATTGACTGACCGTTTAAACAACTCTGAGTATTTTTCCGATTTAATTTCAGACATGGTCACCATGCATTATTTTTTGTTTCTTCAAAAGCTGTGAGCATTTTTTCTTTGGTGGCAAATTCTTTAGGAATTAAAATTTTATTTTTTATTTTATCGTTGTATATATCAATAGTCATTGGTATAAGTGTATAAGTACTCTTTGTCTGCCCATCATTTCGTTGAAACACAAAATGTTCAGAATTATTATCAATTATCTCTCCTACCCGCATTATCCGATCTTTGATGGTATCAAACCATTCTATAAAACCGTAGTCGCTAATTTTTATGTCTAAGGCAATCAAAACAGTATCGTCATCGGGCGAAGACATATAGTAAACTCGGTGATTAAAAATTGGTTTATTCATAACGTTTCATCTCGTCGGGATTTTCTTGAATAAATTTTGCCAATGTCATCAATTGTTCGGTCTTGCCGCCCGAAAGATCTATTGCGTCTTTAAGCGTTTTGATTAAAACTATCATTTCTTCAACCGGACGGCCATTTATTGTTTCAATGCCAGCTGCCCGTAAAATTTTTCTCGCATTAAACATTTTTTCTTCACTGCGAAACGTAATAGCTAAAATATCACTTAACGATATCCCGCAACGAAACATTTGTTCATTCTCAATACTAAATTTCCCGTTCTTTTGATCATCAAATAACTGTTCTGGCGATTGACGATAAATAAAAACTTCTGGGGTGGTTTTGCCATATTCATCGACAGGATAAGCATACCAATCCGTGCGATCAAGAATTCTAGGGTTAAATATTATAACACCCCTTTCATTGTTAATTGTTGCATCATGACTGTGCGTGGTTTTTAAACCATCCAATGTTACCGTCCTAACAAAAACATTGTCAGCGCCGCCGGTTTCTAAGTCTTGTAAAGACGATGAGCCATTGAATATTAGCCCTCTTCTATATCTTTCATGGGTAGATAACAAACCGCCAGCCTTTATTATCCAGGATAGAGTTTCCGTACTATTTAAAGAATGATAAGTGGCAAAAGGTGATAATTTTTCATACTTCTTGTATTTGTCTTTCTCGCAAAATGTAAAATATCCTGGAAAAACCTCTTGTCGGATTAATTTTGAATCCATGTCTTGTGGAACTTGATCCAAAGTAATTTTGTGATGCCAGGCATATCTGGCCTTTTTATATTCAATCTCGGCTTCCGGAGTGGGAACACTCAAACCGCCTGGAATTTGCAATATTTCCTCAAGTATGTTATTTATTATCAACCCGATTTGTTGTCCGCTAATGTCGGTATTTTCGTGTGGCACTTCAATATGAACCAATCCTGATAAACTTCTCCTGTGTCGTTCTGTAGAGACTCTGATTATAACACCGTCCTTTTCAATAGTAATAGCCTCTGCCATCTGAGCCCTATTATCATATTGATTTTCCCAATCCAATTTTGTGATCTCTTGTTCAGACCCACTAGCCACTGCTCTAATATAATAAATTGCGCCTTCTCTAATCTCCGCGGGGGCAGAAAGTTCCATTTTTTCTTTTAGCTCTTTTATAATTGTTTCCCAATGATTATCCGTCAATTTAAAGTTAATTTCATATCTACCCAAGTCGCTGGCATCAATTATATCAATTTCTTGATTCTCAACTTTATCGGCATCGGCAATAATGCCAACGCGCGGCCTCAACTCAAGTCCTTTGAGCCGATCGAGTTGTTCCTTAAGTTTCTCTATAGCAATCGGAATTCTTTCCATTGGTCTTTGATCAATTTTAAATTTATTGATTAAAAAACGTTTCCGCCCTACTAAAGCTTGCTTTAATATTTTTGCTTTTTCCTCGTCTAATCCCGACTGTTTGACTATCTCTTCTATATCTCCATCGCTAAGATCTTGTACCAGATGTTCGGCTTGGGATTTTAGTTCTTCTTCTGTAATTCCGGCAAAAACTTGACCGGCTGAAAAATCTGGATTTAGCATGTTTTTGAGTTCCGGAATATCATTTGGTAAAAAATCCTTGAGCCCGCCCTGGGCTCTAAAATTTAAAGAACCGCCGTTATCAACACGATACATATTGCCATTGGCATCTTTCATAATATTATCAAAGACCAATCCAACAACGTCCCAATTGGCCAAATAGGTGTCTGCCAGAAACCCAGAACGGATATCTGGGCTTTTGGCCTGTTCTTCCCGATAAGAAGATTGCCCCCCGCCAGGTATTTCTTTAGAAGCTATGGCAAACTTACCATCCATATCCAAAAGAGTGGATTCCACGGCTCTAATCCCCAGTTTTTTATAAATAGCATTGGCAATATATTCAATTCTGGCTTGGTCGGGATTCTTATAAAACTTGATATAAAACCTTTCACGAGTCTTATTATTTTCGTACCACCCACCCTCGTTAGTACCTAATTGTTGATCAATCTTATGATAGATATTTTCAGTTGTAGAATCCAAAGCTCCTTGCAGAGTTTGAATTTCTACTCTTGTTGAGGGGTCAATTCTATAAGAGTAAAGTTTTTTTAGTTTTTCCCTTAACTTGGTAACAAAATTTTTAATATATTCATTCACTTCCAAAATATCAAAATCGGGCTTTAGTTCTACTGGATTATTTATTATTGGAGATTTTTCCATTTAAAGTACCGTAAAGCTACCGTCTTGATTGTTGGCGCCGTGTCCACTTATAATTTTCTGTTTAATATTCTCGGCTTTTTTATCAATTTCGTTTAAATAACGCTCAAAATTAGATAGGAGCCGCTTTATTTCATCAGAATTTTTCTTAGTTAGTCTTTTAAGGTTTTTATTAGATAAATTGGTCATAGGACTTTTATAAATTAAGTTACATTATATAACTTTTTATGATCAATCGTCAATTAGTTCGTTAGTTGTAGTTTTAGTTTGACAGGATGTTAAATTAAAAACGGCCGTTGTTGGCCGATTAATTACCCCCCAAATCAATGCCTTCTTTCCTAAGCCATTCTTTGTCCTCAATAGTAATACCAATATCAAGACTGGAAAGAAAATCGCGGCATTCGGCGGCTACTTTATCGCTCATCCGAACTAAGAGTCGGGGCTCGCCCGTGCCTTTGGGAAAAGTTGAGAAAGTTAACTGGGGCCTTTCTATCACAATATGAGCAGTAATATTGCCGCGGCTTAAAATTTCAAGAAACCAATCTTTGGCAGCATAAACATCTTGAAGAGAACTTTGATTAAACGCTTTATAAATAATTTTACAAATTTCATCCTGTAATTTTGTAAGCGCTTGGCCGAGTTCTTTCTTTATCTCTTCTCGGAATTTATCACGATCTTCCGGAGTCATGCCGTCCCCCCATTAATAAAAGAGTCTTACTATTATAAAATAGTATAAAACAAATAATAAAAATGGGTCAAATAAAAAATCGTAATTTCTTTTTGGACCAGATGGGGCCGGCGTAAGACACGCCAACCCTTGGCGCTCGCTGAATTATGAATTGCGAATTATGAATTTTGCCAGAATCTTCAATCCAAAGACCTATTCTTCGCGACGCGATTTTATTATTAAAATTTTTGTCTATTTTCAACTGTTTAGTAATACGCGCCGGACCCGAAATTCCTTCAACGCCTCGTATCAATATGGCGGCTGGATAATTTTTTGGCCCAGTAACAATATTAAGCATCCAGTGTATTCCATAAGTAAAATAAACATACCAGCGTCCGGCCTTTCCAAACATTGGCGCGTTTCTTTTTGTTTTTCCCCGCGACGCGTGCGACGCCCTGTCTTTAAACCCGTCGTACGCCTCAACCTCCGTAATCATAAAACGTATTATCTTTCCTCTGATGTGCCTCATTAAATATTTCCCCAATAAATCTTTCGCAACAATCAAGGTTGGCCTCTCAAAAAATTTTCTTTTTAAAGTTTTCATAATTTAAAATACACTAAATATGTCATGTCTTCATTTGCCAGCGATCGCTGGCAAATGAAGATTATAATACCTCAAAATAGCTCTGTATTATATTTTTAATTTCTTTCAAAATTTCTTTTGGAATCGGGTTGCGGGCCGGGCTTTTGCCGGGATAGCGCCAGGCAGTGATAATTTTTATGTTTTTAGATTTTTGAGAAAGTTTATAAATAGTCCAAATTTCAGAATAACGTTTTCCGCCTGCCGGTTGCATAGACGCAATCATTCCCGGAACAATCGCTTCTTCCGTCCGCACCGGATGCCGGATCACTCTCTTAATTCTTTGCTGGGACAAGCCATAATGCCGCATTTTATATTGAGAATGCTTGGTCCAAATGTATTTTCCTGACCGATTGATATGCATATAAATAATAAAACCCTAAAAAGGATTTTAAAACAAGTTTAGGGTGTTATTGTTACTCCTTGCGGGACAATATAACAATGAGAAATCCTTGAGGGATTAAGATACAAATCAACCACTCTACCAATATCATTAATTGATACATTTTCAACAGTTTTTAAGAGTTCTTCTTTACTCAAAGGTCTTTTAAAAATCCGTATAGCGTTAGCAGCGTCCATAAAAATACTTGATAGGCCATCGTGTTTAATTAGTAATCTGCCTTTTAAAAATTCTTTAGCTTCAGATAAAAGGTCGTTATTGTATCGATTTTCTTCAATAACGCGAAAAATTGCTTCAAGCGCCTTTTTATAGAGTTTTTCATCCGTTGCCGTGTAAATAACAAAAGATCCCAAATCGCTCTCAGAAATATTAGAGGCCGAAATAGTATAACATAGGCCAAGTTTATTACGAACTTCAATAAATAACGGTGCAGACATTCCAGTGCTTATCATGGTCTCAAAAACATCGAGAATGTTAAAATGTCGAGACTCTCCAGGGCAAGTGGTTACAGCTAAAGTAAGATGCAATTGGTGAATATCGCGATTTTCAATAACAAAAGGTTTGTTGCCGGTTGTAAATAGCGCGGGATGGCGCATATTTATATCGTCAGAAGCTTTGATATCAGAAAAATAACGATTTAATAATAATAAAAGCGTATCTTCATTAGAGATTTTACCAACAACAATAATATTAAGATTATTCGGTTTATAAAAACGATTATGAAATCCTACAAAATCAGTTTTAGTAAATTTTGAAACCGATTCCTCGGTTCCTAATACTTCTTTGCCTAATGGATGCTGGCCATAAAGCGATTTCATGCAAAGATGAACTATTCGTGTTTCGGGGTCATCGAATTTACCTCGTATTTCTTGAACAATGTTTTGCATTTCCGTTTCAATTTTTTCTTCCGGAAGTAGCGGTTGAATTATTTGTCTGGATACAAGATGTATGGCTCTTTCAATATGTTCTGCTGGAACGCAACAAAAGAAAAAAGTTTGTTCCTTATTTGTGTACGCATTAAGATATCCGCCCACTCTTTTGATGTACGCGCCGATAGCTTCTGTATCAGAAAATTTTCCGGCT
>Ga0075947_102_pt1 | contig 26262 bp, 28 predicted proteins | sample RifGroA2_FD_68011 | JGI IMG/M metagenome (GOLD analysis project Ga0075947, IMG submission 68011) | Parcubacteria (Azambacteria) bacterium GW2011_GWA2_42_9
AAAATTTTTCAGAAGCGACGTTCCTCCAGCCAAAATTATTCCTTTATCCATAATATCCGCCGAGAGTTCAGGCGGAGTCTGGGCTAGCACCAATTTTACCGCCTGGATTATTTCCTTTAGTTTTTCAGAAATCGCTTCAACAATTTCATTGGTTCCGATCGTTATATTGCGAGGCAGGCCGGTTATTATGTCTCTTCCCCTTACTCCGACATAAAGCTCTTCTTTAACGGGCAAGGCGGAGCCAATTTCTATTTTTATTCTTTCCGCGGTTCTTTCCCCGATCGCTAAATTATGCCTTCTTTTAAGATAATCGATAATAGATTGATCAAGTTTATTGCCGCCGACCCTTCTTGAGTGAGACGTTACAATGCCCCCCAAAGATATGACCGCCACTTCGGTGGTGCCGCCGCCGACTGACATAATTAAATTGCCGGATGCGGAATTAATCGGAATGTTTGCACCTATGGCGGCTAAAACTGGTTCTTTAACGATATAAGCCGCCCGCGCTCCGGCGTTAATGGTCGCGTCAATGACTGCCCTCCTTTCGGTGGAGCTTGAGCCAGACGGAACGGTCACCAAAACCTCAGGCCTGATTAATTGGAATCTTCCCAAACTTTTTTGGATAAAGTATTTAAGCATGGCCTCGGTGATTCTATAATCGGCAATCACCCCGTCGCGCATCGGCTTTTTGGCGATGATATTTTCCGGAGTCCGTCCAACCATTGTTTGGGCTTCAACTCCGACAGCCAGTACGGTTTTAGCATCGCTTGAGAGCGCCACTACGGTGGGTTCATTTAAGACAATCCCCTTTTGGGGAATAAAAACCAAAGTATTCACCGTCCCGAGATCTATGCCGATTTTTTTAGTAAAAATTCCCATGGGTATTAATTAGGATATTAGAATAATTAGGTCAATTAGTAATTCTTTTAATGTCCGCTCCCAGCGCTCTCAATCTTTCATCTATCTTTTCATAACCCCGGTCTATTTGATAAATGTTTTCAACCGTGCTTTGTCCTTTGGCAATTAAAGCGGCGATGATTAAAGCCATGCCGGCTCGGATATCGGGACTGTATATTTTTTTAGCAATCAGCCGCGAAGGGCCGTTGACGATAACCCGGTGAGGATCGGCCATAATAATATCGGCGCCCATTTGATTTAAAACATCGGTATAAAACAGCCTTCCGTCATAAATTGTTTCGTGAACCAGAGAAGCGCCGTCCGCTTGAGTCAGTAAAACCGTCAAAGGCGCTTGAAGATCGGTGGCCAATCCCGGATATTCGCGGGTTTTTACATCTATAGCTTTGAGTTTCTTGGCAGGTTTTACTATAACATAATCTCTTCCAATTTCAAGGTTAACACCGGCTTTTTGAAGAAGTGATAAAACAATTTCCAGATGATCCGGCCGGCAATTTTTAACTTTTAAATTGCTCTTTGTTGCTGCGGCTAAAATAATAAATGTGCCGGCTTCAATTCTATCCGGCATGCCCCGCCATTCTCCGCTGCCAAGATTTTTAACTCCTCCAATCTCAATGGTCGGCGTTCCCGCTCCCGATATTTTTGATCCGATAGAATTTAAAAATTTTGCCAATTCTTCTATTTCGGGCTCGCAGGCGGCATTTTTTAGTATCGTTTTGCCATCGGCCAAAACCGCGGCCATCATCAAGGTTTCAGTGCCGGTAACGCTCACGTTTGGAAAAACAAATTTATTGCCGCGCAATTTATCTCCGGTAATTGTGAAAATTTGGCCTTTTTGTTTTACTTTAGCGCCAAGAGCCTTGAAACCGTCAATAAAAAAATTAATCGGCCTTTTCCCAAGGGTACAGCCGCCCGGATGAGGAAAAGAAACGTGCCCGAATTTCGTTAAAATCGGACCGGATAAAACAATCGAGGCTCGAAAACAATCGGCGATTTTGTAATTTAAATCAGTTTTTTTAATTTTTGAAGAATCTACCGCATTATTTGAAAACTTCGCGCCCAAGTCGATTAAAAGTTCTTTCATTCTGCCGATATCTTCTATTTCCGGCAGTTTTGGCAGTTTTACGGGTCCCCTGGCTAAAACAGAAGCGGCTAAAATTTTTAAAGCCGCATTTTTCGCGTTGCCGATAGTGATCTCGCCATTAAGTTTTCTTCCTCCGTTTATGATAAAATATTCGGACATGCCGCTATATTACAATAAATTATCCATATCAGCAAATTGCTTTACTGCAAAAAATATGTTATTAAATACTCTATTATGACAATAAGATTTAGACGTTTTATTTTTTGGGTATTTGCCGCTTTTTTTATTATTGCGAGTATTATTATTTCTTTTTTAGCCCAAGGCTACGGGTTTGATTTTAATTTCTTTAGAATTGTCAAAACCGGCGGTATTTTTATAAAGACCTCGCAGTCCGGCGCTAAAATTTACATCAATGATAAATTTATTAAAGAAACGGAGGGTCTTTTAAACTACAGCCGTTTAGTAAGCGGATTAGTTCCCGGACGCTATAATGTTTTCGTTTATAAAGAAGGTTATTATCCTTGGAATAAAACCATTGAAGTAAAAAGCGGCTTAGTCGCCGAGATTGATTATCTTCTTCTCTTTCCTCTGAAATTTCAAAAAGTTAAAGTCGCGGACGAACTGATATCAAATGTTAAATTTTCCGCACAAGACGGACCAGCCTCGGGCTGGAAAGTTGCCACTTCATCCGCTGAAATTATTTCGCCCGATAAAAACAAAAAACTTTATATTTCCAATAATAAAATTTTGATTGAGTACTTAAAAGATGAAAAAGAAGAGCCGGTTAAAAAAATCGGAGAAACCGAACTGATAAGCGAATATGAACCGCCGATTAAATTTTTGGATTGGCTCGGTGATTCCGAACATATTGTCTGGTTTTCAAATAATGAACTTTCTATCGCCGAAAGAGATAATTATGGCGGCAAACGTAACATTATCAAGTTTTATTTGAATATTGCTTCGCCAGTATATTTTGACCGCGAAAATTCCGATTTTTACTTTTTTGAAAACGCCGGCAAAAAAGAAATTCTTTATAAAATCAACCTTGAAATTTAACCTCACACTGATAAATTTTGTATAAAAAAGAAAAACGCGTGGGAGAGATCGCTTTCGCGATTTCCCACGCGCCTTACTACTCGTCGCGTTGTGCGACGTTACTACTTCTCGGCTGGTGGTTTGGCAGTCGGAGCCGGAATTTGCATGAGGAACCCTGGGCCACCGCTGCCGGTCACAAACTGTGGAACCTGCGAGCCGCCCTCTTGCCACGCGGCGATCCGCTGCTGCTCGATGAGAGCAGGCGTTAGCGAAGCCGCGACTCTGGCGTTGTACTCGGCCTGGGCCTGACCCTTGAGGCGGAGCGCGTCGGCTGCTGCCTGGGCCTCGGCTCTAACAGCATCCGCGTCGCCTTTGGCGGTTTCGCGTGTAGCGTTGGCCTTACCCAAAGCGCTAGCCGCGTCTTTCTCGGCTTCCCGCTGAGACTGCATAACCTCATAAACTTTTTTCTGTGCACGCTGTTCCTCCACCTGCTTGGCCTCAACGGCATCCATATATCCCTTATCGAAGCTGACGTCGGCCAGCGAGACTTCACGCAGCTCGATGCCATACTTGGCAAGCCAGGCGGCCAGGTCAACCTGGACTTCGCTCTTGAGCTTTGCACGCTGGTGCAAAATGTCGGATGCCTGGTAGGTAGCAGTGTGAGCCTTTAAGACCTCGAGTTCGGCTAGGCTGATAATGACAGACTCGAAATCGATACCAACGGTCCTGAAGATCTCAGGCGCCGTCTTGGCCTGAAGCCGATAGTTGATGCCCATGACCACGTGAACTGCTTGCAGATCCTTCGAGCCGGCGTCGAACTTACCCTGCTTCTTCTGGATCTGCACGCTCATCTGGTTGATGACCTTCCACGGCGCTACGAGGTTGAAACCCTCGTAAAGCGGCTTTGGCTCCACCTTCGAGAACTGGGTGACAACACCGACATGACCGGTGGAGATGATCACGAAGGTGCTGAATGTGATGATCAGCGCTGGCAGGACGAGGCCGGCTGCGAGCGCGCCCTTGGACGCGTATCGCAGCCAATTGGCAGTCGTTGCATCGCGCGGACTGGTTGTCATGCCGAGCGCCATCTTGGCGAAAACCCGATATGCGGCCATTCCTACCGCCAACAGAATTGCTGCAAAGATTAACTTACCCATTTTCCAATCCTCCCCGTTGATTGTTATAGGAACTTTCGGAAAAGATAGCGCTATGCTACCTTCCCCGAAATTGCATATAGTTTAGCACCATTTTAATCAGAAGTCAAGTATTTTGGATCGAAACGCTATTTTAGCGTTTACTCCACTGAGGAGCCCTTCTTGCGCCTTTAAGACCGGGTTTTTTTCGTTCTTTCATTCTCGGGTCGCGGGTCAGAAAACCCAAGGTCTTAAGCGTTGTTTTTGATTCCGGATTTGACAAAACCAGAGCGCGGCTTAGTCCATGCCTTATGGCGTATGCCTGGGCCAGAAGGCCTCCGCCGGAGACTTTAATGGAAATCTTCCAGCCCGAAGCTAGTCCGCATTTTTCGAATGGCATCAGCAAAACATCCTGCTGTTCTTTCACCCTGAAATAGTCGGAAAAAACTTTGCCGTTTATGGTAATTTCCTGTTTTTTTGCGCCGGGCCAGATTCTCACTCTGGCTATTGCCGTCTTTCTTCTTCCGACCGCCTCAAAAAATTTATCCGATTTAGTTTTAACAGTTTTTGCCGCCATGTTTATTTTTCTATAATTAATCTTTTCATTAATTTTGCGCGTAGCCGATTTTTATGAAGCATTCTTAGAACCGCTAATTTTAAAGCCCCGCTTGGATCTTTTTTAATTAATTCTTTATATTTTATTTCTTTTAACCCTCCTGGATAACCCGTATAATGACGATAAATTTTTTGTGATGATTTTTTTCCGGTTAATGTGATTTTATCCAAATTAAACACCCTGACTGTTATTAGCGGATCAAGATACGGCGTGTAATTGACTTCCCTTTTTCCTCTTAGGAGAACGGCGATTTCCGTTGCCAATCGGCCCAGTGATTTGTAAGCAGCATCAATTTTATAAATCTTGAATTTATTTAAAGTCATATTATTTTACAAATTCAATTAATACCGTTTTAGCGCCATCGTTTTTTCTTGAACCGATTTTTATTATTCTTGTATAGCCGCCGGCTCTTTCTTTATATTGAGGCGCAATATCCTTAAAAAGTTTGGCAACCGTCTTGCCGTTGAGATTTTTTGCCAGAAGACGACGATTATTTAAATTATCGGTCTTGGCGCGGGTAACAACCCGCTCGATAAGCGATCTTATTTCTTTAGCGCGCATTTCTGTGGTCTTTATTTTTTCTTTAAAAATCAAACTGTTCGTCAGATTCCAAAGAAAAGATTTTCTGTAATCTGCCAGCCGTCCGAATTTTCGGTTTTTTCTCAGATGTCTCATTCCTGTTGTTTAAGAGTCAGACCCAATTTACCCAGCGCTTTTTTAATTTCTTTAAGCGCTTTATTTCCCAATCCTTCGATTCCCATTAATTCCTTTTCGCTCATTTTTACAAGACCGCCGACGGTTTTTAGATGGTTGTTTAACAGGACATTCTGAGTGCGATTAGATAATTTCAGATCTTCAATCCTGGTTTTTGTTACATCAATTTCCTCTTTTTCAATCTCTGATTCTTTTGGTTCTTTAGCCAGAATTTCTTTTTCTTTCTCGGCCTTGACCATGGGAGAAATAATAATTTTATAGTGATCGATTAAAATATTGGCGGCGGCGGTTAAGGCCTCTATCGGCATTATTGTCCCGTCTGTTTCAATATCAAGTTTTAAGCGGTTAAAGTTTGTCTTGTCGCCAACGCGCATATCTTCGACTTCATAATTAATCATTTTTATGGGGGTGAATATTGCATCTACCGCAATGGTTCCCACTTCCTGTTTGTCGGTTTTCCGGGACTCTATCGAAGAATAGCCGAGCCCTTTTTCAACTTTTATTTCCATCTCAAAAACGGCATTTTTCGAAGTCAGAGTGGCAATATGCGCCTCCGGATTGGCAATTTCCACTTGAGAAATCAGCTTGATATCGGAGGCCTTAACTTCCTTTTCACCCTTAGCCTTAAGATTGATGGTTTGGGATTCGTCGGAATAAATCTTAAATCTTATTTGTTTTAAATTTAAAATTATTTCAACAATATCCTCAACAATTCCGGGTATGGTTGAAAATTCATGATTGACACCTTTAATTTTTACCGACGTGATGGCGGCGCCCGGCAATGAAGAAAGCATCACCCTTCTTAAGGCATTGCCGATGGTGAGGCCATAGCCGGGATAAAGATCCTCAATTTCAAAAACAGCCCTGTTTTTAGAGATTTGCTTTGCTATTTTCGGCGCTTTAGGTAAATAAATATTTGTTTCCATAATCTTTAATGATTTATTAATTATTATTTTTTATTGCGGATTCCCGTTTTTATTACCTAGAATAATATTCCACAATGGTGTTCATATTCAGATTTTTTGGCAAATCTTCTTCTTTCGGTTCGGATTTGATTTTTATCTCAAAATTATTTTTATTCAATTCCAGCCAGGAAGGGGCATCGCGCTTTTTTAATTTCAGCTCAAGCCCAAAAAATATTGCCTTGGGTCTGCTTTTGGGGTTTATTGAGATGACATCCTCGATGTTTAATTGACAGGAAGGAATCGTTATTTTTTTTCCATTAACCAAAAAATGTCCATGGCTGGCTAACTGTCTGGCGATTGTCCGGGAGGCCGCTAAACCGCCGCGAAAAACAGTATTATCCAGACGTTTTTCAATAATGACGAGTAAATTAATCCCAATCATGCCTTTTTGTTGTTTGGCCTCATTAAAATATTTTTTTAGCTGTTTCTCGGTCAAGCCGTATGTATATTTAACTTTTTGTTTTTCTAAAAGTTGGGATCCAAATTCAGAAAGCGCCCGGCGGCGCGCTTTGCCATGCTGTCCGGGCCGGTAGGGTTTTTTCATGAAAGCCGATTTGGGAGAAAAAGACCTTTCGGCTTTCAAGCCCAGGTTTTCACCAATTTTTCTTGATAATTTTTCTTTCGGTCCAGTGTATCTAGACATAAATTTCGATATATCGCGTTTTAGACTCTTCTAACTTTCTTTGGCCTCGGGCCGTTATGCGGAATAGGCGTTATATCTTTTATTGATATAATATTTAAACCTTGTCCGGCAAGAGACCGCACTGCCGATTCCCGCCCAGAACCTATGCCTTTTATAAATACTTCGATTTCGGAAAAACCGGTTTTTTTGACTTTTTCAAAAACCGCTTCGGCAACTTTTGAAGAAGCATAAGGGGTTGCTTTTTTGGGCCCTTTAAACCCCAGCGACCCGGCTGACGATCTGGCCAAAACCCCGCCTTTTTCATCGGTAATAGTGATTATCGTGTTATTGTAACTTGCTTGAACAAAAACTTTGCCGCGGTTAACCAAACGTCCGGTTTTTCCGCCAGAGGCGCCTGCCCGTCCGTCAGGCGGGGATCCGCCTTGGGCGGAAACAACCGTTTCTTTAAGAAGCTCTTCTTCGGTTTGTTTTTTTATTTTTTTCTTTCCCATATATGTTTTACGTTTTTTCCGATGATTTCTTTCGGCCGGAACCAACCGTTTTTCTCACATTGCCCCTTCTGGTTCTGGAATTGGTTTTGGTCCTTTGGCCCCTGGCCGGCAGCCCCCGAATATGTCTTAAACCACGATAGGCGCTCACTTCTTTTAATCTTTTAATATTACCCTGGATCAATCTTTTTAAATCGCCTTCGACTTTATAATTTTTTTCTATAAAATCGCGAAGACGGACAATCTCCTCGGCCGTCAATTGACCGGCTTTTTTATTCCGGTCAATTTTTAAATGATGAATAATTTTATCCGCCAAGGGGCGGCCGATGCCGTAAATATACGACAAAGCTACTGGTAATTTTTTGTTTTCCGGAATATTAACATTAGAAATTCTTAACATAAAATTTTTATCCCTGACGTTGTTTATGCTTTTTATTTAAACAGACAACAAAAAGCCGTCCTTTTCGGCGCACTATTTTGCATTTAGCGCAAATTTTTTTAACACTGGCCCTAACCTTCATGTGTCTTAATACTTTAGTTGAAGCTCGCTTACAACCTTCTAACAATCCGGCCTCTTTTTTCGTCGGGCGACAGCTCTATTTCAACCTTATCACCCACTAAAACTCTTATAAAATTCAACCGCATTTTCCCCGACAAATGGGCTAAAATTTCTCGACCGTCTTCTAATTTTACCCTGAAGTGCGTATTAGGCAGCGCTTCAACAATAAAACCAATAAATAGAAGTTTCTTATTGTTTATCACAATGATTATTTATTGTCAAGAATAATCTCGATTTTGTTTAAGTTGCCCGGGGCGTGTTTTACCCAAAACGGCCATAAAGATATAGTGGCACTGCTTATAAAAGACTTTTCCGAAATAAGAGATCTTATTTCATTTTCATCGCGGCCGGACAGCTCTTTTTTTAAAGCGTTTAAATCAACCGATAATGGGTTTTCTTTGTCAATATCAAGAGTAAAAAACAATTCGCCTTTTTTAAAATCAACTTTTGAGGCCTTGGGATATTGGATTATATCATTAAAATTTAAATTATCCAGACCTTGATATTTGGAAGATATAAAATTTTCGACCAAAAATTTTAAATCCTTTTCTCTGAAAAGCATCGTCTGCCAAGTAATTTTCATGATTATTTTGGGCGGTAAAAATTGGAGCTCGTCTATTCTAACATTAGAAGCCCCGTCAATTATTTTTAAGTCCGAAGAATCCTTTAGGGTGCTCAGTGTTTCGTTTTTTAATTCTTCTGCAAGTTCATTTTGCAGCTCTTTTTTAGCTTTTTCCAGCTCATCTTTTGAAAACTCTTCCGTGTTAATTTTTTTACCGATCATCGGCTCAACGCTTTTAGCGTAAAAGCCGGCGTATTTCGGCGACTCTTTAAAGCCGGGAATGGTAAAATATGAAGGCCCGATATTATATTCTTCGCCGAATGCGTCGGCCATCACCTCGGCTTTTATAGAACTGGGGGTTAATTTGCCCGCAACCATTTTCGCCCCGGGAACTATTATGGCATTTTGAATCCTGAATATTTTACCTTCTTTCGTTTCAAATCTCGTTTGAGCGACCAATTTTTGAGGAGCCGAACTATAAGCGTTGTAAATAAAAATGGTGCCGCCCGATTTTAAAAGCGTCTCCTTTTTGACGTCTTGGGTGTTAATTATTTTTGAACCGGATTTACTAAGCGAAAAATATTGGCCGGGAATAATATTGCCGGATAAATTCGGCGTGCCGATATTTTTGCTCACGGCCACCGGCAAAACCGCTTTAATGGGCATTTTTTTTAAGGAAATTTGGATATTAGCTTTCGGCAGGGCAAGATAAAGGGCCGAAAATAACAACGCAATCCCTAAAAAAATAAATATAAACACTAAAAATTTAAAAGAAATAACGGTTTTTTTCGTGAAAAAATAATTTTTAACATTTTTTTTATTAGAATCAGAATAAAAATTTTCAAGATTCTTTTCCAAATCACTATTATTGTCCGGAACCTCCGGAGGATTATATGTTTCATAAATAATCGTCTTTGAGGGCGGCACTATATCCATCATTTGTTTCATTTTTACATCGCTTTTAGAAACAGCGGAAACCGGATTTCCAATTGGAAATCCGGTTTCCGCATTGTTTATTCCCAATATTTCGGCAGAAGATTTTATCATTTGGTTTTCGGTATCTATAAATAATATTTTGCCAACACTTTCCGATTCTTGTTTTAAGATTTTTAAAGAATCCGGATTAATGGCAATTATTGAATTTTTTGGCAAAACTAAAACAATGTTTTTTTGTTTTGTTCTTAATAAACGGTCGATTAGAACCGCGGCATCGTCTTTAATTCTGGCGCGAATTATTTCAAAATTTTCCGGCATTGTTATAATTTTAAAACGAAAAGTGAAAAATGTAAAATAACAACGCTTATTTATTCGATTATCGCTCGAATACGGCGAACGCCGGCCGAGGAACTTTCTTCTTTAATAATTTTGAAATAGCCGATTTCGCCGGTTGAATCCACATGGGGGCCGCCGCAAAGCTCTTTTGAATAAGCCTTTGAAGGGTCGGGGTCGCCGATTGAATAAACATTGACTTCATCCGGATATTTTTCTTTGAAAAAAGCGCGGGCGCCCAGCCGGATGGCGTCTTCTTTATTCATCTTTTTGTTGAAAACTGGCAAATCCAGTTTTATTTTTTTGTTGACAACCTCTTCGATTTTATTAATTTCTTCCGAAAAAAGCTTCCGCGGAAACGTAAAATCAAACCTAGTTCTTTCAGCGTTGATATCCGAACCCATTTGCCGTACCTCCGCTTCTTGTCCCAAAATATCATGAAGCGCTTGATGCAACAGATGCGTCGCTGTGTGCAATCTGGTAATTTTTCCAGCATCTGAATTTGTGATTTGTGATTTGTGATTTGTGATTTCCGCGATGCCGTGTCCTCCGAATTTTTTTTCCGCTCCGGCACGGGAAATTTCCTGGTGTTCCTTAAAAGCGATTTCCCAGCCCGTTTCATCAATCGCAAATCTCTTTTCCGTTGCGATTTCTCTCGTTAATTCCATCGGAAAACCATAACTCTCATAAAGATAAAAAGCCTCTTTCCCTGAAATGATTTTATCTGCTTTAGCGACAAGTATTTTTCCAAGTTCTTTTAATCCGTTTTCAAGAGTTTTCGAAAATTTTTCCTCCTCTTTTTCAATAACCGTCAAAATATCTTCACGTTTTACCGAAAGTTCCGGGTAAAATTCTTTATACATTTCAATGACTTTTTGAGACAATGGAATCAGAAAATTTTTATCTAATTTTAAAACTTTTCCATAGCGAATGGCGCGACGCAAAATCCGGCGCAAAATATATCCCCTTTCCACATTTGACGGCAAAACGCCGTCGGCAATAAGAAACGTGGCTCCTCTAATATGATCGGCAATGATTCTCACCGCCTTAGTCTCATTTAAAATTTCTTTATGGGGAATTATTTGAACAAGAGGCAAAAACAAATCGGTCTCAAAAACAGTAGGGGCCGATTGCGACACCATGGCCAATCGTTCAAACCCCATTCCGGTGTCAATGCCGTTTTGTTTCAGCGGTTCTAAAGTTTTATCGGCGTGGCAGTAGTACTCATTAAAAACCAAATTCCATATTTCAAGGCCGTCAACATAAATTTCCGAAGTCGGGCCGCAGGGGCCCTCGCTTCCGGTCGGCCCCCAAAAATTATCTTTTCGTCCGGCTTTTTTTATTTTGTCATCAGCAAGCCCTAAGGATTTCCAAATTTTTTTCGATTCTTTATCTTCAGGCACTGCTTGCCCTGAGCTTGTCGAAGGGTCGCCGGCAAAAACGGAAACATGGCAGCGTTCGGGCGAAATTTTAAGTTCTTCCGTTATGAATTCCCAGCCCCATTTTATGGCGTCTTCTTTAAAATAATCGCCAAAACTGAAATTGCCGAGCATTTCAAAAAATGTCAGGTGCGACTCGTCTCCGACTTCGTCAATATCTGGCGTGCGGAATGATTTTTGGATGGAAGTTGTGCGTTTTGTTCCAAAATCCTTAATTGGATCTTTATTGCCCATGTAATACGGCTTGAATTGCTGCATCCCCGCAGTCGTTAAAAGCACCGATGGATCGTCTTTGGGCACAAGCGAAGATGAGGACACGATTTTATGCCCCCTTTTCTCAAAAAATTTTAAGAATTTTTGCCGGATTTCTCTCGATGTCATATTAAAATATAATATCAGAGCAAACGCTTTTTGGAAATTAAAGAGAGATTATTTTCCAGAAGCCCTTTTGATTTTTGATTAACTCCAATTCCGCCGCTGCTTGTCCCGTTTCATCAAGCACTTCAAAACGGTAACGGCCGTCATCCAGCCCCTTTCCGGATTTAATGCTTTTTAAATCCTTTAACAAGTCCCCGAGAAGATGGATTTCGTAGAGTTTCGTTAAATCCTCCGATTCTGTTTCCCTGTTTTCCGGAATAAAATATTTAACCGCTAAAATCAGATCGTTTTTTTCCAAGGCCGCAATAAAGAGTTTCAGTGTTTCCTTGGGCGTTGCGCCGCCAAAATTAAAAAATTCATCGGCTTCAACGATAAAATCCGAGTTTTCAACTTTTATTTCGGCCCCCTGTTTGCCTAAAAACCAAAGGCCGAGCCAGCCAATGCTTGAAATAAACAAGAGAACCGCCAAGCTTCTAAAAACACTTTTTTTCATTTGATATTATTATATCACCTTTTTGGCAGCCATGAAGCTATTAGAATAAGGGCTAAAATAAAAACGGCGCCTCCCAAAAAATCTCTTACCAGCACTTTTTTAAAATTTGTTTTGCCGTTTTCTTCGAATAATGACGGTTTTCGCTTAAAATATTCTCTCAAAATATCAAATACCATTGAAAATATTACTGTAAAAAATCCGCTTAAAATAAAAAACGAAAAAGGCAAAAAAGATATCGCCCATATCAATTCGCCAAAACCCAGGGTCGCCCCTAGAGATATAAAAAACGCCTGTTTTTTATTTTTTAATCCGAATAGTTCTCCTCTTCGCCGGCTTATTAAAAATCCCCTCCAAAATACTAAAAAAACAATAAATATTAAAAGTAAAAATCCGAGAAAAAAACTGATTATCTGGCTTAAAATTAAAAGCCAGATAATACTGGAAATAAAAAATATTATAATTGGCAAAAATATTATCAAGGTCTTTCGGCTAATATAATATTCAAAGTGATTATTTGGCCGTTTCTCCAAATTTTCACGGGCACCGTATCCCCAACGGAATAAAGTATGATCATAGACGCCAACTGATGATCTTTATCTATCCGTTTTGAACCGAATTCTAAAATAACGTCGCCCTCTTTTATGCCGGATTTATCGGCCGGAGATCCTAATACGACGGCTTCTTCTCCTTTGTCGCCTCTGACAACCAAAGCTCCGTAGTCAAACGGCAGTTTTTTTTCTTCCTGCAGAGTAGATGTTATCATCGCGTATCTCACACCAAGGTAGGGCGTGATAATTTTCCCTTTAGTAATCGTGTCGTTAATATCCCGTTTGGCTTGATTAATCGGAATAGCGAAACCAATGCTTTGCGCTCCTTGAGCTATCGCTGTATTAATCCCCACAACTTCTCCGCGCAAATTCAAAAGAGGTCCGCCGGAATTTCCGGGATTGATGGAGGCGTCGGTTTGAATGACGTTTTGCAAGGTCTCTGAAGTTCCGCCACCCGAGGCAATCACGGTGCGGCCGACGCCGGAAATCACGCCAACGTTTATGGTGTTTCTGAATTCGCCCAAGGCGTTTCCGATGGCGATGGCCGTCTGGCCAACTTCTATATTATCGGAATCGGCAAGAATAAGTGTCGGCAAATCGGCGGCATCAATTTTTAAAACCGCCAAATCCTGAACCGGATCTCTGGCTAAGACCTTGGCAGAATACTTTTTGCTGTCATTTGTAAAAACCGTGTATTCGGCTTGCGTATCGCTCACCACGTGTTTATTGGTTAAAACCAATCCGCTTGCCGATATTATAAAACCTGAACCACCGCCGACTTCCTGTTTTTGGGTTCCCTTTTGGCGAAACTGGGGAATTTGGAATTCTTCGCCGAAAAATTGCTTAAAAAAAGGATCATCTCCAAAAGGATTGGTGTAATACCGCTCAATAACGGGAACATTTTTTGTTACCGTGATGCTTACAACGGCCGGAGAGGCCCTTTTCACCACTTTAATTATTCTTGATTCATACTCCTCAGGAGGAATATAGTCCTTGTCCGTGACTATCGGTGTTTCATCTGGTTTTTCAAAAAATTGATTTAAAAACGGAATTTTTTCAAAAAAATTAAAAACCGACGCCTGCACCGGCGGGCCGATAAAACTTGAGTTTAGAATTACCGCCGTAAAAAAACTGGCGATTAAAGCTGTTAGAATAATTTCTTTTATAGAATAATTTTTCACGATAATTTTTTTAATTTTTGATTAATAAGAATTGCCGTTTTTCTTATCTCTTTTTCGGTTGTATCTTTTCCAAGCGTTATTCTTACACTTTCTTTGGCTTGTTTCTCTGTTAACCCAATAGCCGTTAAAACATGAGAAGGGGTTGTTGCCCCCGAAGAACAGGCGGAGCCCACAGAAACGGCCGCTCCGGCTTGATCTAAGGCAATAATCAACGTTTCATTGCTCACGCCGGGAAATCTTATATTAAGGTTATTGGGCAATCGGGTTAAAAGAGAGCCGTTAGTCTTGGCATCCTTATTATATTTAATTATAGAATTCAGCAACTTGTTTCGCAAATCCAATATTTTTTTGAAGCGTTTTTCCCGATTTTTTAAGGCAAGTTCAACTGCTTTAGCAAAGCCCGCTATGCTCGCGATATTTTCCGTGCCAGAGCGCAATCCGAATTCCTGACCGCCACCGGTAATAATCGGGATAAGGGGCGTTCCTCTTCGAACATAAAGCGCGCCTATGCCCTTTGGCCCGTAAATTTTGTGCCCCGAAAAAGTCATCAAGTCGGCTTTTAGCCAATTGGGACGACATTCTAGAAACTGTAATGCTTGAACGGCATCAGTATGAAAATAAATCCTATTTAATCCTTGTTCTTTTCTTTTTACATTTATTTTTTCAATCAGCCGTCCTATTTCTTTTACCGGCTGGATTGTCCCTATTTCATTATTGGCATATATAACACTTATAAAAAGCGTGTTGTTTTTAATATTATTTTCTAAATCTGAAACACTAATAAAACCGTCTTTATTAACTTTAAGATGGGTAATTTTGTGGCCCAATTTTTCAAGTTCTCTAAGTGACTCTTGCACCGATTCGTGTTCGATGTTTGTAGAAATTATATGAAATTTATTTCTACCACTAACTGACGATCGTTTGAAAGTCGTATAATTATAATTTTGGACAAGGCCTTTAATTGCTAAATTATTCGCTTCGGTTGCTGAGCCGGTAAAGATAATTTCATCAAATTGACAATTCAAAATCCGCGAGATTTTTTCTCGCGCTTTATCAATAGCCGCTATCGCCTCTTGCCCGAAAGAATGGTTTGATGACGGATTGCCGAACTTAAGAGAAAAATAAGGCATCATTGCCTTCAAAACCTCCTTATCAACCGGCGTCGTCGCCGCATAGTCAAGATAGATTTTTTTCCTTATTTTAACCATTATCTTTCCAGTGAGCCGTTTCTTTCTTTGACTTCCTGTTCTGCGTGAGAGCGCCAGTCGCGGCCGGCGCAAAGTTCGTGGTAAGCGCAAAAATTGCAGACCCAATTAATCCCCCACTTTCCCCTTTCTTCGTCATAAATGACCGGCTCCGGCACCGGCGGCAGTTCATCGTTTTTCCACGCCTTATTTAAAATTTCTAATTGTTCCACAACCGTTTTTATCGCTTCTTCGGAATAATTGACCGGAATAATAATTCGATTTAAGTCATCCCGAGAAACATAAATAATTCTGCCTTCAATATTGGAAAAATTTACTTCCGGAAGATCGCAGTGGCCGGTTTTTCTAAGCCGCCAAAGATAAAAAAGCGTCTGAAGCTTATGCTGCGGCTGTGGCTCCTTGTTTTTCATTTTATATTTAAAACTGAAAGAATTCGTGGATTTTATTTCGTAAAGCACCGGATGTCCCCCTTCGTCCAAAATCAAATCAACCTTTCCCGAAGCTTCATATTCCGGCGCCTCGACTCTAAGCTGTTCGGCAACCAAATTTCCCGACTGTTTTACCTTATTAACGATCCATTCTTCAACAATTTTTCCCACTTCCATGATTCCAAATCTGTCCGGGGAAATAACGGATGTCGGCGGCAATCCTTTGCGCCTATAAAAAGCGCCGCGAAGGCAGGAATTCAAGTCCGTCGCCCACCAGCTTTTTTTGGCGTACGGCTCGCGGTTGAAGCTTTCGTTTATAATTTTATCTAAAAAAGTGAAGGGGTCCATGCTGTTTCTGTTTTAAAATTAGAATACTTCGACCAATTGATTTTCAAGGTTTTAACATAAGGCAGATTGGCATCGCGGGCCGTAAATTTAATTTCTCCGTTTTTTAAGCCGTGTTCATATAAATCGCGCGTCAAGCGGACATCGTCAAGACAGTATTTTTTAAGTTCGTCCATCCGGCCTTCGCGCCAATACTCTACCGCCATAAGGCCGTTCGCGCTTTTTCTTTTCCCCAATGTGTTGGAAACCAAATCGTCCAAACTGACTCTGTGCCCCATTGTGTTAATGACTTCGTTCATAATATCAAGCGCCGGAATTTTACTTAAGTCAACGGTCAAATATTTTTGTAAAACCGGCAAATCAAAATGGTTGATGTTAAATCCGATTATTAAGTCGGTTTTTTTAAGCAAACTTTCAAACGCCGGAATTTCTTTTTCGGTAAAAGTTAAAAATTCCCCGTCCGAATAAGAATAAACGCCGGCGACAGAAAGTAAAAGTTTAGTGAGATTTTCCTTCCCTCCGACATCGGAAAATAAATTTTGGGTTTCAATATCTAAAACGATGTGATTCATTTTTTTAACTCCTTGATTTCATCAACATCAATTAAGTTCCCCACGTTACTAACCCTATCCACCAGCATATCAATTCTTTTTTCGGTATCTTCATAAGAATTTTTAGCGTTGGAAAGATGACTCCCCAGTTTTCTAAACGAGTCGCTTAATTTTTCTCCATCTATGGCTATTCTCTGTAATTTTTTTAAAATTTCACCAGTTTTTTTAGTGATATCCACGTCTTTAAACCAATGCTGGATAACCCCGAGTGTTAAAATGAAAGTGTTCGGAGAGGTCAAAAAAACTTTTTTATTCCAAGCGTACGAAGTTAAATCTTCTTTGGTAACTATTTCATAATATAAACTTTCAGCCGGTATATACATCATCGCAAAATCAACCGTATTCTCATTTGGCAAAATATATTTTGCGGCAATGTCGGTTATATCTTGTTTAATCCGGGCAACAAGCGATTTTCTGGCCTCTTCTTTGTGCGCAGATTCAATGGCGTTTATAAATTGATTAAAATTATCTTGCGGAAATTTTGAATCAATTGGCAAAATCCGCCCGTTTGGCAACTTTAAAACGGCGTCAGCGGCTTCCCCGGATGAAAATTGGTATTGAAGCTCGTAAGCGTCGCGCCTCGGAAAATAAAGCGAAAGCATGTAATCAAGCGATGCTTCTCCCCATTGGCCCGTAAGTTTTGGGCTTTTGAAAATTGTCTGAAAAGAAGACACCTCTTTAACCTGATTTTGGACCTGGCCTAAAATTTCTTTCATTTGAGCGAAATTGCTGACAACTTTTTCTATTTGTTCATTTATATTCTTAGCCGATTTATCGCGAAGTTCCAAGTCCTTATGATGCGACTGGCTTATTTCTTCGCGAATTTGCTTGAATTGGTCGGCAAAAATTTTATTTGAGGTTTCAATCCTTTCTCCAAGCTTGCCGATTTCTTCGTCAGAACTTGTTTTTTTGTTTCTCAAAATATAAAAAATAAAGCCGCTCAAAACCGCGCCGAAAATTAAAGAAATTATAATTGATAAAACATCCATCATAATAATGATGGACTAAAATTTTAAAAAAGGCAATAATTAAAATATATGGTATTAGTTGACTCAAAAAGGCCGTTCTATTTTATTTTAACAGCGCTTATTCTGGCGCTTTTTGTCATTGTCGCATATCAGCAATATCAAAAGTACGCAAAACGCTACTTGATAACCATTCATACCGGCGCCGGCCCGGTTAAAATAAACGCGGATTATGCCGAAACCCAGGAAAAACAAGAAAAAGGATTGATGGGAAAACAATCGCTTCCGAAAAATTCCGGAATGATTTTTATTTTTCCGGATGAAAAAAACCGCGGTTTCTGGATGAAAAATGTTTTAATTCCGCTTGATATTATTTTTATGGATTCAAAAGGCCACATCAATGAAATAACAACCATGAAGCCGTGTCCGAAAGATGCCGAGGTTTGTCCGACTTACACTTCAAAAGAACCGGCGCGTTTCGCCATTGAAGTCAATGCCGGATTCGCAGTAAAAAATCGAATTATAGAAGGCGACATTCTGGAAATCTCCGGATTTTAATAAAAGTATAGAAGTCGGACTTCTATATTTTAACCAAAAATCGGCTTAAATAAGCCGATTTTTGGTTAACAACACTTAAAACACTTGAAAAATTCTGTGGATTTGATATAATGATAGCAATGGGGTGGTTCGCGCTGATGTGTGACAAGTCTTGTGCTTGCGACAAGACGCCCCGCCCAACTGGGACTAGACCTTCAGAGTCGTCATCTCCGCAAGAGGGTGAGAGCAAGCCTCACTTGTAACAGGTATCTTGCGATTGTTCTTTTGAAAATTTAACCCCGGACAGAACAGAGATCCGGGCACCATACTACCCCCTACGCAAGCCGCTTTGCGTAGGTCTTTTTTATTTCAAAAGATATATCAGCGTCACGCTCACTTTTATTTCTTCGCTGCCGGGTTCTATTTGAGGCGCCGGCGCGGCGCCGCCTTTGCCAAGCGCTTCAAAAAACACCGGCGGTTCCCCTGAAAAATTTTCCGAAAAATTCACCAATCGCCCCAATCCGAAGCCGGCGGTTTTACTGGCCAATTGCGCCTTTTCTTTTGCCATTTTTACGGCTTCTTCCCGCGCTTTACCGCGAAGTGCTTCGGGGGTTTCAATAAAAAGCGAAACCGAATCAATCCTGTTGGCGCCGCTATCCACCGCGCCGTCCAAAATTTCTCCGATTTTATCCAGCTTGTGAACCGTAACTGAAACATTTTGATTTAAAACATATCCGGAAAGCGTTGATTTGCCTTTTACATAATCGTATTTGGGAGACAATGAATAGTTTGACGTTTTAATATCCGCTTCGGCGATATTTTGTTTATTTTTAAGAAAATCAATGACGGCGTTCATTTTTTGGGAATTTTCATTCTGGACGGAAATGGAGTCTTTGCCTTCCGTGAAAAGGCCGATTTCCACCCGAGCGGCGTCGGGCGCCGCTTTAACTTTTCCCTCGCCGGTAAAACTCACGGTCTGATAAATATTGGTGGCTCCGGCGTTGCGGTAATTGTTCCAAGCGTCAACCAACTGATTCAAACCGGCAAAAATTAAAAATAAAGCCAGTAAAATAAAGGTTGCAAAAACAATTTTTTGTTCCGGTTTTGGTAATTTATTGTAATCAAACATTTTTTAATTATTTAATTATTAATTTATTAATAATTATACAACGTTTATTAAATTTCGGAAATGTCGCGTTTACCCACAAGGTAAAGAAGCCAGTCAAAAAATAACCTAACTTTCTTGAAGCCGCCGGGCATTTGGGTTAAATAATTAAACCGCCATATCAGCCACGCCAAAGGGCCGCCAAATCTTATAAAACTGCCGCCGATTTGCGCGAAGGCCTTCCATTTGCCCAGAGAAACAAGATCTCCTTTATGGAAATATTTAAATTTTTTAAGCGGCCTGTTAGAAATCAATCTATTAATATTTTCACCGATAAAATTACCCTGTTCCGCCGCCACTTGAGCCGAAGTCGGAAGCAAACCGAATCTTTTGTCTAAAAATGCCGCCTGGTCGCCCAAAATAAAAACTTCGGGGAAATCTTTAACGTTAAGCGTTTCTTGAACGGCAATCCGGCCCTTTTGTCTTTCAATTTCGGGCGTTATAACAATTTGAGACGGCAAAACGCCCGATGTCCAAATCACGGTCTGGCTTTTAACGCTGTTTTTTGAAGCGCAAACAATGCCCTGCGGCGTAACCTGAACGCAGGGATCTTTAAACATAATTTTAAAGCCCTTGGTTTCTAAAATTTTAAGCGCTTTCTTTGAAAATTTTGGATGAAAAATCGGCAATAATCTGTCGCCGGCTTCAATCAAATAAAATTCAACGGCCGCCTCGGGGATATTTGAGTATTCTTTGTTTATTTCTTTTAAGAATTCCTGAATTTCTGCGGCAAATTCCACGCCGGTGGCGCCACCCCCGATTATAACTATTCTCAAAATATCTTTCTGGCGCTCCAAATTTTGCTCTTTATTAGCTTCATCAAAAATATGAATCAAATGATTTTTTAAGCGTGTAGCGTCTTTTATGTTTTTTAAAGTAAAAGTATTTTCCGCCGCTCCGGAAACGCCGAAAAAATTGGTTCCGGCGCCTAAAGCCATAACAAGATAATCATAAGAAATCTCGCCATGACTGGTGATAACCGACTTTTTGAGCATATCAACGCTCAAAACCTCGGCTTCAAGATGTTCGGTTCCTTCTTTGGCCAAATCCCTGATGGGAAAAACTATATCTCCCGGATCAATGCCGCCGGTCGCCACTTCATGAAGCAGGGGTGTAAAAACAAAATAATTATTTCTGTCAATTATCAAAATATCAAAATCCCGCCAGTTTTTCAGATGCTGATAAATACTTTTTAGGGCATAAAGCCCACCAAACCCGGCGCCCAAAATTACAATTTTCTCTTTTGCCATTTCCATAAAATATATGGTATATTCTATAAGAAGTATATTATCAATATTAAATAAAATCAAAATATGTTAGAAAATATTTTTTCTCAATATAATGACTTGGCGCTTTTGGTTTTAAGAGCGGCGCTTGGCATAATTTTAATCCGCCACGGCTGGCCCAAATTAAAATCGGAGAATTTAAAGAATTTTTCCGACTGGCTGGGCGGGATTGGCTTCCCCCTGCCGATGTTTTGGGCGGTTGTTGTGGCTGTAGTAGAATTTTTCGGCGGCCTTGGCTTGATTTTAGGATTATTAACTTTTTGGATTAATCTTTTGGTAGTAATTCAGTTTTTGGTGATATTATTTGTTGTAAATAGAAAAAAATCTTTCGCGGAAAAAGAATTTGACCTTCTGATTTTTGCTGTGGCTCTGGCTTTAATGTTTTTAGGAAGCGGTTATTGGTCGTTTGATTCTTATTTTAGCCTTTTGTTTTAATGGAATTTTTAAAATCATAAAACCCCGCCAGCTCAGGGCTGGCGGGGTTTTTATTTCTTGAGAATAGGTTTGCGAAACCGTATTTACAACATCGCTCCCTAGTATTCCCTGTAATATAAAGTCTAAATTATGATCCATTAAATCCCACTTTACAAAATTTGAATCGAAAATGCTTGGCATATTAAGCCTTGCTATTACCGCTTCCTCAGAAATACCCTGATTTGCAAGATTATGAATAGTAAACACGGCGGCTGGGCGGTTAAGTTCAATATAACGAGCTTCTGCTTTAATAAGCTGGGAAATCATACCAGTATGCCAGTCATTGCAATGAACAATATCAGGAAAAAATATATCATCGCGAGCAACAAACATTGAAACCACGGCCTTGCTAAAAAATGCAAACCTCTCAATCTCCTCTTGCGACGATGCAAAAGCTGAAGGGTCGAGATAAATTCCTCCACTTGATATGTATTTCTCGTTCTCAACTAAATAAAGTGGGATATCAGTGTCCGGTAATTTTGTTTGATGTAAAATTACCTCTTGCGGCTGACCGGCATAGTGAACAGCAAAACGGGTTAGAATACCACCACACCAGGTGTGTAATATATCCAAAACCGGCTTATAAGCTGGGATTACTACTCTAACATCAATTCCAATCTTTTTTAAAGCTTTTGGAAGCGACCCAACAACATCGCCCAACCCGCCAACTTTTACAACAGGAGAGCATTCGGAAGCGACAATAAGAACCTTCATAGGATTATTATACTCATATTAAACTTCAAAATTCAAACCTTACTTCAGTTCCACCTTCGCTCCAGCTTCCTCAAGTTTTTTCTTAGCCTTTTCAGCATCTTCTTTTTTAGCTCCTTCAAGTATTGGTTTTGGAGCGCTGTCAACCAATGTTTTAGCTTCTACTAAACCTAGATTTTGATTAATTTCACGAACAGCTTTTATTACATTAATCTTATTTGCTCCGCCATCTACCAACACCACATCAAACTCGGTCTTTTCTTCCGCAGCTTCGGTAGGAGCAACCGCAGCGCCACTACCTGCCATCATTACAGGCGCATTCGCTGACACTCCAAACTTCTCTTCCAAAGCGTGAACAAGATCGTTAAGTTCCAATACATTCATTTTTTCAACCATTTCCATTACTTTTTTTGCATTTTCGGATAATTTTATTTCTTTTTCTTTTTTTTCTTCGGACATAAATATCACCTCCGGACACTTGAAATTTGACTTAGAACATACACAAAACTTCTCTGCACCCCAGACAATACCGTCACCAACCCTCTTATCGGACTTGAAAAGCCTTCCACAACTTGACCTAAGAGTTCCTGCTTGGAAGGCAGTGTTGCTAAAACATCTACGTCATTTTGCGCCAATAGTTTACCCTCTAAAATTCCAAATTTAATATAAATACTCTCATTTTCCTTTTTAAAATTGTAAAGCTCTTTAATTGGTTCAACAGGATCATTTTGAGAAAAAAGTACCGCAGTTGGACCTTCCAAAGGACCGGGGACAAGCTTGTTTAAAGCTTTTTCTAAAAGGGTATTTTTGTAAATGGAAAACTTTGCTCCTTTGTCAAAAAGTTTATCCCTGAATAAATTTAAAGTTTGAGTTGGGATTTTTTGGTAGTCAAAAAATACAATGGATTTTGAACTTTTTAATAATTCTTCAAGAGATTTAATAATTTGATTTTTTTGTTCTTTTTTAATCATATTTTCCTATGCGGGCGAATTTTCGTCATTAAGTGCTTCGGCAAGCTCAGCACGCCCAGCAGTCTTTGGAACTAAGTCCACAACTTATACCACAAACAAAACCTTAAAGTCAATATTTAACTTCCCTAAATTATTTTTACGCCAAAAGCCACTTAAAAAGAGGAATAAATTCTACTATTTTGCCATTAAAATGTTCCTTTTTTTCGTAATCCCAAGTTATCACTTTTAAGTTTTCGCAGTTTAATTCCCCGCTTGCTTCTAACAAAGCCTTTATTTCTCTATTTTTTGAATTTCCCTCCTGCTGCTCCCACCAAACTTGAATAAGTTCTTGAACCTTTTCTTGCGTTTTTAATACAAAATCCACCTCTTTGCTGTTTCTTGTTTTATAGTAAAAAAGCGAAAAATTGGGTTTGTGCCCCATTCGCAGCAAGGTTACAAAGACCAAATTCTCTATTAAGCGACCAAAGTTTTCGGAAAACCTAAACGATTTAACCAGGCTGTAACCGCTGTCAACTAAATATACTTTTTTGGGAGATTTTATCTGCTCCCTAACCTTGTAGGAAAATCTGTTTAATATAAGGCAAAGATACGCTTGTTCCAAATACTTTAGGTGCGTTAAAACGGTGGTTGTACTGGCAAACCCCAATGAATTTTTTATCTTTCTGGCGGATATTTCGCAAGCAAAATTCGAAGCTAAAAAAAACGATAGATCATAAATATTTTGCAAAAGTCTTATGTTATGTCGTTTTACCACATCTTTAAGAAGCGCGGCATCAAAAAGGGTTTGCAAATAGGGAGCTGGGTCGAGATTGGTTGTTACAACTTCGGGGAAGCCGCCGCATTTTATGTACAGAGATAATAAATTTAGCATAACACCTTTTTCTTCCGAAACTAGAGGGTTTAAATTAACTTTCCCTTTTGCTTGCAAAAATTCTTTAAAACTAAAGGGTAAAACCTCAAATTGCGCGTACCTTCCCGTAAGATGAGACGCCAATTCTTGGCTAAGCAGGTTGGAGTTTGACCCCGTTAGAACAATATTTTTTCCCCTCCTCTGCAGTTTATTCACAAAAAGCTCCCAATTTTTTAAATTTTGAATTTCGTCAAAAAGTAAAATCTTGGGATCATCGTATATTTCAGCAATAAGCTGAATTAAATCGTCCTGCATTATGTTTTTTAATAAATCTTCATCATCAAAGTTAAGATAAGCAAAATTAGTATCTTTAAGAAGAAGTAAGCAAAACACTGATTTACCAGCCCTTCTCGGTCCTAGTACTACCTTAACTAAACTGGAATTAAGGTATTCTTTTGCCTTTTCCAGATTTTGCCTTGGGATATACGTCTTTAACAGCAGGATTTCTTTTTCTTTCTTTTGCTCTAAAATGGCTTTTTTGACCAATATTTTATTCATAATGGATAAAAAACACAATTATTGTCCACTACAGTGCAGTATAGTGAGCAAAAATTATCGTGTCAAGAGGTTTGCGGGTCCATCACAAACAAGGTTTTCTAGAAACACTGGACGCTGGAAGATGGAAACTAGATATTATGGGAATATGACAATCACACACCCGGTGTGTGAAAGCCCTCAAACTCAAAAATATTGACTTTCGGCAAATATGGTATAGAATGAATTTACAGCTATACCATATTAGACCGCTATCACAATTCAAATTTCCCAATCAGGGTATCAATATAAGCCATTATATTCCTAAAATACTGCGAAGGGGAATTGCGGTTCATCTTAGCATAATCTTTTTTGAGCCTTTTCAGTTCTTCTACCAAAAGCGTGTTTATATCATTTTGATGCTCTTTCCAATTTTTGCCAAAATAGCCAGTCATAAAACTCTCATACACCTCATCAACTGACAATTTAGATTCCTTATCAATTCCCTGCATCCATAAAGCTAAAGCCTTAGCCAAATCCCTTTTATGATCCACACTATTTTTTGTAAAACGGCAAAATTCCATATCCAATATCCCCGAAATTCTTCCGCCTCTATAAAGAACATTACGCCTGTTATAATCATTATGTATAATTTTTTCCTTATGAATTTTATTAAGCCAGCGGCCGGCGCGCCTAATATGGCTGTGATTTAACTGCTTTCTTGAAATGGTTCTTCCCTCAATATAATTAGTTAATATACCGTACCTTTCCCTGCCGTAAAGCGTGGCTTTAGAAACCAACTTTCCCAACTTATTTTTATGTACGCAATATGTAGGAAACCCTTTTTTGTATAATAAACGGTAGGCGCGCGCCTCGACTTGTATATTTTTTAGAAGCCTATTTGGCGAGTATACCCTTAAAACCAGAGTCCTCCTATTGCCATTATTTGACATAGTAACTATTTTGGCCATAGTATTGCCAAATCCCGGAGCAAAATCTTTAAAGATAAAATCTTCTCTAGTATTGTAATGCTCACTTAATATAGTTTTAATTATTTCTTTAGTTAGTAAAAATTGCAGGTTTCTAGGTCTATCAAATTTACCAGATAGTACGTCGTTAATTATTGATAGAAGGAACTTGCGATAATTGTTATAACTGCTGTGATTTTTGTCTACAAAAGTCTCCAGTTGATATAAAAAGCGAATGGAAAAAGCAAGCAAAAAACATTTAAATGACGGCCACTTCCCTGTTTGACTATAAACGCGCGCATATATCTTTTTTTTAAAATAATCTTCCCTAAAAAACATTAAATACAAAAACGCCTCGTTACATCCATAAGACGTTTTATGACTCTGCTCCCAATCAATTACTTTAAAATTCATGGAAAATGGTTCTTTTACAAAAATATTTTCGGGATATAAATCGTGATGTGAAAAATAGCTCGTTTCGTTTAATACCTTTTTGTGAGACAAGAGGTAATTTTCAACCTCCTGCCATGTTTGCAAAGGCAAAATATTATTTGAATTATTCCTGTAATAAGATAATTCCTGCTCAACTCGGTTGTATCCGTAAGAATTTAAATGCTCAATTCGGGATACTCCCGATTCGGGAGTATCCCGACTTAAATCTGACCAGAAGTTTAGAAACTTCTGAAAAGAATCTCTTTTAAATATCCCAGTTTTATAACCTAAATCTTTAGTAAATTCGCCAAAGGAAGTATATTCTACGTACTCCATAATATAGTATGGGTTTTCTGATACTAACCCGGATTCAAAAACTTTTATAGCAAAATTACGAATCCGTGGATTTTTTCGCAAGTACTTTAAAATATCGATTTCCTTAAAAAATCTGCTTCTTGCATTTTCGTCGGTCGACGCAAAAACCTTAATAACCTTCTTAACACCGTCTTTATCCTTGCAAAGAAGCACGTAACTTCTTGTAAAGCTTCCATCGGCAACTCTAAAAGGCTTTACCACCGTAAGGTTATATTTATTTAATAATTGCTTAACTGCTTTGGAATACATCGTTTAATAAATTCAAAACTCAAATAGACAAATAACAAATCAAGCTCAAAATTCAAAAAGTTTTAAACATTTGAACTTTGAATTTGATTTGTTATTTGAATTTTGTCATTTGTCATTACTTTTCAGGCTGCCCA
>Ga0075947_117_pt1 | contig 25521 bp, 22 predicted proteins | sample RifGroA2_FD_68011 | JGI IMG/M metagenome (GOLD analysis project Ga0075947, IMG submission 68011) | Parcubacteria (Azambacteria) bacterium GW2011_GWA2_42_9
TAATATGCGGAAAAACACTTTCAGCAATTTAGAAGAAATGCCAGTTTTTCAGCCTAAAATCTTTCAGGAAAAAGTGAAAATGATAAATGAGATTACAGAAATTTATAATAACAAACGAGCTTCTGATACCAGCGGAAAAGGATGGCATTTTGGAAACAGCAGTTTTCAGAATTCTTTTGAACATAAAAAATTAAAGAAAAAAATCGCGGTTCTTTGGCTGAAACGTAAGTTTTGGCGCGCCATAAACTCGGCGGTGAAAAATTCGGAATTATGAAAAAAATATTTGTAACAACAAGCTGGGACGATGGCGACGCGCTGGATAAACGCATTATTTCTCTTCTGGATAAATACGGCTTTAAGGGGACTTTTTATGTAGCGATAAATCAGGACAGTCGCCTTAGCGATGATGATATTAGAGAAATTTCAAAAAGACACGAGATTGGAGCCCATACCATAAATCATCCGCGCTTGGGTACTATAGACATTGGCGCTGCTACAGAAGAGATCAGAAATTCCAAAGCGATGTTGGAAAAAATTATCAATAAACAGATAGAAATGTTTGCTTATCCTTTCGGGGATTATAATGAAGAAATTAAGCGGATTGTCAGCTCCTGCGGTTTTCTCGGCGCGCGAACAACCAAGGATTGGTCTTGGGATTTGACGGAAGATACTTTTGAAATGCCAACTTCTTTGCATGTTTATCCATATCCTTTTAGGCCCGGCGCTTCAAGCGCAATGGCGTGGCTAAAACCGCTGTTTTATAATTTTCCTAAAATTATTAGCCGCCGACTGCGGCCGGCGGCAGTATTTTCCTGGCAGAATCTCGCTTTGGCGATGTTTGACCGCGCTTGCGCCGAAGGCGGCGTTTTTCATATCTTGGCGATGTTTGACCGCGCTTGCGCCGAAGGCGGCGTTTTTCATATCTGGGGGCATTCCTGGGAAATTGAGAAATATAAAATGTGGAAAGATTTTGAAAATTTATTAAAATATATTTCGCGCAATAAAGATTGCATTTATTTGACCAATGGCGATTTACTAAATAGGATAGAAAATAAATGATTTACCAAATAGAAAGATACTTATTGGAAAAAAGTATCGCAAAACACGCCCATTATCTGAAAGGAAGGATGTTGGACGTCGGAAGCAGCGGAAAAAGCAGATATTTAAATTTATTCAAAAATATAACCGATTACGTGTCTCTGGATTACGACTCGGAGTTTAAGCCGGATATCGTAAGCGATGCCCAATCCATGCCGATGATTCCCAATAGTTCTTTTGACAGCATCTTTTGCGGATTGGTTTTAGATGACCTTCCTCATCCGGAGAAAGCCATAAAAGAATTTAACAGAGTATTGAGAATTGACGGAAATCTGATGATAACCGTTCCTGCCTTAAATATTGGAGCTAAAGACCTTAACTACTGGAGATTCACTCCAAATGGATTAAGACTTCTTTTGGAAGAAAATAGATTTGAAGTCCTTGAATGCGAAAAAGTGGGTTTGGGAGTGTTCAGCGTCACTAACCAATTTTTCAACAGATTCATTAAAATCGGCTTGTCTCTTCATAAAAGAAAAATATTGAGAAGAATTTTTAATTCGCTTTTTTACGTATCGGGCAATTTATCAATTTTATTAGACAAAATATTTACCGGTAAAACAAATAATCATTTTTTCATAGATATAATAGTAATCGCAAAAAAATCCAACCGGGGATGAAAATCTTAATACTATCAGATTCTTTTGAAGATGGCGGCGGGGCGGCCAGCATGGCGCGCTCAATGGCGCGGGGTTTTAAACGCGCGCTTCACGACGTGTGCGTTATCGCTTCCGTTCAAGACAAAGCGCTTGCGGGGCAGAAAATGGTTGAAGGCGTCAAAGTATGGTCTGTTTATTCTAATTATGATCTTTTCTGGCGCGCTTATCGCAGCTTATACAATCCCCAGACCGTAAAATACATCGCTAAAATTATTGAAGAGGTAAAACCCGATGTTATTCACGCCAATCCTTTCTATTATGGAAAACTGGTGGAATTCATAAATCCCAACGACTTGTCTTGTCCCGAAAAGTTCAATTACAAAATCAGCGTTTGGCGGCAAATAAAAAGGGCGGGCAAGACCTATAATCCTTTGCGCAATATGTTTATACGGCGCTATCTTAAATATGTTGATAAAATAATTGCCGTTTCAAACGCTTTAAAAGAAACGCTCGTTCAAAACGGCATATCCAATGTTGTTGTCGTCCACAACGGCATTGACATTGAGCAGTGGCAATCGGATGGCGATAGCGTTGAGGATTTTAAAAATAAATGCGGCTTAACGGGAAAACGAATTATTTTTTTTGGCGGACGTTTAAGCTGGCTGAAAGGGGGGCGGGAAATTTGCTTGGCGATAAAAAATGTTATTGAGACAATGCCCAACGCGGTTCTTTTACTCGCTTCAAAAACAGACGGAGAAGTAAAAGAAATTTTAGATTTTGCCGCCGGCTTAGGGATTGATAAAAATATTATTGCCGCCGGATGGCTTTCGGGCAATGAGCTTAAAGCCGCCTATAACGCCGCCGATATAGTGGCGGTGCCGTCAATTTGTTTTGATTCTTTCCCGACCATAAATCTGGAAGCAATGGCTTGCCGGAAGCCGGTTATCGCGACTTGTTTCGGCGGAAGCAGGGAAGCGGTTTTAGACGGCGAAACCGGCTACATCGTAAATCCGTTTAATATTGAGACGATGGCGGAAAAAATAATTGATTTGCTCAAAAATACTGACAAAGCAAGGATGTTTGGAGAGACGGGATATCAAAAGGCCAGAGAAAAATTCGGTTTAGACATGATGATAGAAGACTATTTATCATGGTATAAGTAAAGTTGATATTTTATTTTGGTTCTGATAAAGTTTTATTAAATCTATAGTCAGTTCTTTTTTAAAAAGGAGATTAAAAGATGAGTGTCTCCAAGGTTGAACCCAAACACGACTTTGCGGCAAAACTTCGGCAACCCTCTCTTTTGCCCGATGTTTTGAAATATGTAGAATGGCAAAAGGCGGTGCGCAAGGCGCGCGCCGAGGGCGTGGCTTTATCTGAAGTGCCGGATTGGCTCGGCCCGTTTTCAATTAACCTTGACTTGACCACGGCCTGCAACTACCGATGCGACCACTGCATAGATTTTGATATTCTCAATAGTCCCATTAGGTACGCCCACGAAAAACTCATGAGTTCCCTGACAAACATGATCGCGCGGGGCTTGCGCTCCGTAATATTTATCGGCGGAGGAGAACCGACACTTTATCCGAAATTCGGAGAAATGATAAGCTTTCTCAAAGAAAGAAACATTCAAGTGGCAATTGTGAGTAATGGTTCTCGCAATAATGTTATTTACGATAACGCGGAGTTTTTTACCGAAAAGGACTGGGTGCGGCTGTCGCTTGACGCGGGAACAACCGATACTTTCGTCCGCATGCATAAACCCGTAAAAGCCATTACTCTTGAGGAGATCTGCTCTTGGGTTCCGCGCATTCGCGATAAAAATCCCCGTCTTCAGGTAGGATTTTCTTTTATTATCGTATGGGAATCGGCGGAAGCCGCGCACAAGGATGGCAAGGTAAGCATAGTGCCCAATATCGGTGAAATAGTGGAAGCGACAAAACTCGCGCGCGAACACCGTTTTAACTACATATCATTTAAGCCGTTTCTCACTCGCTACCCGAGCGGCGCCGAAGTGATGGATCCGTCGGTAATTTCAGATTTTAAGCAAACGATTAACAGGATCCGGCTCGCTTTAGATGAAGCGAAGGCATACGAAACTAATGATTTCAGAATCGTAGAAAGCACGAATTTAAGGGTTCTTGAAACAAATTCATGGCAAGAACTTACTCGCCAGCCGAAAACTTGCCATATGCAGGCCTTTCACCAGGTGCTATCTCCTATTGGGCTGTATAATTGCCCCGCGTGGCGTGGCGTAGAAAAAGGCAGAATATATGACAAAAAAGCTTATAGCGATCTCGATGAAACCAAAGAAACACAAAAACAAGTCGCGGACATTCTTACCCGATTTGATTCCAGCCAGGAATGCGCGCATATAACGTGTTTATATAATTCCGCCAATTGGTGGCTGGAAAAAGCAGTTAAGGGCGATCTGACACCGGAAGAACTTGAAGTTTTGGAAGAAAAATTTGATTATTATTTTTAAGCCGACATGCCCGCTGTAAATCGCGGGCTTTATATTTATGACAAAAGACGACAAAATAAACGCATTAATCATCGGCGGCAGTTCCGGCCTTGGATTGGAATTGGGTTTGTTTCTTGCCGAATATTGCAACGTTTTTGTCACAGGAAGAAAAGACCCTCAAAAAAAACAGCTTCACTTCATACCTTTGGAAATAAAAAAATCACATCTTTTGTCCAGTGATTTGGATAGGGTATTGACGCGCGTTGGCGCGGTTGAACTCTTAATCTACGCGGCGGGTTTCCATCAGGACGGCGCCATCAGCGATCTTGAAGATAGTGACATTATTGCCATGATTAACGTTAAATTAACAGCGCCGGCCATGCTGTTGCAAAAAATTCTGCGAAAGCAAAAGAAACTTTCTGGTTTTATTGCCATTACGTCCACGTCGCAGTTGACGCCGCGATTACGCGAGCCGGTGTACGCGGCGGCAAGCGCCGGACTCGGAATGCTGGCGCGCTCCGTGTCTCTTGATAAAAGAGTCGTCAAGACATTAGTTGCGGCTCCGGCCGGAATGAAAACGAATTTTTGGAAAGGAAAGACAAGAAAGGGCGTTTTACTTGAACCGCGATGGGTTGCCGAACGGATAATTGATTTGTACAAAATGAAATTTGCCTATAAGCAAGTTCTCATCTTGAGAGAACCGCCTCGCATAAAAACGGCGGTCGTGGTAGATTAAAACTTATGAAAACGATTTTTATCACCGCTTTTCACGCTTTTATCTCCAAGAACATTTTTAATACGGACGTTCTTAAGATTTTAAAGCAAAGAAAGGATTTAAAAATTATTCTTTTGGTTCCGAAAATCTTAAAAGATTTTTTTGAGAATAATTACCGTTCCGATAACGTCATAATTGAGGGCATTGACCTGGCCCCGTTCCAAAATTCCCGTTCAAACAATTTTTTTTCAAAAATGTCTTTCTTTTTTATCTATAACCATTGGATAAAAAGAAAACGGTGGGATTATGCCGCGCAAAATCCCGGTATTTTTAATTATTTAAAATACCACATCTTAATTACTGCAACCTTTCTTCTTTCGGGCTATAAAACCATAAACCGAATCTTCCGGTTTTTTAGCCGGCATTTTTCTCCTGACAATTTTTATGAATTTTATTTCGAAAAATACAAACCGGATTTGGTTTTCACGCCCGATGTTTATGACGATTTTGACCAGGCGCTGATTAAAGAAGCAAAAATAAGGAAGATTTCTGTCGTCGGGATGGTCCGTTCCTGGGACAACAACATCAGCAAGGGGCTGATGAAATGCCTGCCCGATAGGTTGATCGTCAATAATGAAGTGATAAAAAAAGAGGCGATAAAACTTCATGATTATCCCGAAAAAAACATTTTTATCGGCGGCCTGCCGCAGTTTGACGATTATCTTAAAGCGCCTTTTAAAAGCCGGGAGGAATTTTTCAAAACAGTGGGCGGGGATCCCGATAAAAAGACAATTTTGTTTTCACCGGGGTGGCGGGAAATGTCTGAAACTAACGCCGATATCTGCCAATCCTTCAGGACCGCGAAAAAAAACGGCGTTTTGCCGGAAAACGTTCAGTTTTTTGTCAGACACCATCCCACCAGGCCCGATGTCGCGCTGGATGAGAAATTTAAAAATGATCCAGATTTCATTATTGAGACGCCCGGCGCGATGAGAGGCAGCGGAAAATTTCTTGAATTTTCAATGCAAGACAATATTCATTTGATTGACACCGTGTATTATTCTGATGTTGTTGTTTGGATCGTAACTTCAATCGGCTTGGATTCTTTGGTGTTTGACAAACCGCAAATCGCTGTTGATTTTGACGGCCCCAAAAAGAAGTCCTACTGGGAGAGCATTAAACGTTTTAACGATGAAGACCATATGCGGTCGTTTTTTAAAACCGGCGGCATAAAAAAAGCCGGCGATATCGACGAACTTATTTTTTTGATTAGTCAATATCTAAAAAATCCGCAATTAGATAAAGATGGTAGAAAAAAAGCTGCCCTGCAGCAGCTTTGGAAAGTAGATGGCCGGTCCGGGGAAAGAATAGCGAATTTTATATTGTCATTCCTTTTTTAATCTGGCGAAATTTTGCCTCCATTTTGGCCCAGTCCGATGGGATATTAATGTCTTCGTCGTAAAAATCGCTCATAATAAAAGGTTCTTGTTTTGAGCCGCCGAAATAACAAGCGGTTTTTTCATATAAAATTTTGGGTTTCATGACAAAAACCAAATCGTTTTTGACGTAATATTTGGGTAGAAGCTGACGGCGCGCCGGAGCATATTTTACGTTTTGGTTTATAGCATTAAGCAGCTTATAACTATTACCATTTTTTACAGGTCGGACAATCCAATGAGGATGGTGATGGGCAGCTGATAATTCCGAAAGAGGCACGACTACATCAGGGTCTTTTTTCAAAAACAGTTCTATTGCTTCGCCAACCTGTTTAACGCTTCTTAAGGGATTGGGCGGCATTAACAAAACTATGGCGTCGGTTTTGTAATTCTCATTTTTTTGAAGCCATTCTATCGTGTGTTTTAAAACCGGTTCCATTTGCGTTGTGCTTTGAGCCAAGTTTTTTGGGCGCAAAAAAGGCACTTCGGCGCCGTATTTCTTTGCCACTTTGGCTATTTCGGGATCATCGGTAGTGACGATCACCCGGTCTATACGGGGGCTTTTAAGAGCCGTTTCAATTGCCCAAGCAATCAAGGGCTTGCCGCAGAAGTTTCTTATATTTTTTTTGGGGACGCCCTTTGAACCGCCCCGGGCGGGTATTATTGCTATAATGTTCATATATTTTTAATATTATACGTTAATTTTTAAAAAAATCAACTCTATAATAATAAAACCCCGATATGGATATCGAGGTTTCTAATAAATTTATCTAAATCACATTTCCAAAATTTCAAAAATTCTTCCGGTATCAACATACTCTCTAGCTTGAAGAAATTCTTCCATTGTCATGTCGCTGAAGTTGAGTGGTTCTCCGGTTCCGGGATTGTGAAGTAGCTTGGTCGCGTCATCGAGTTCCAAAACGTATTGATGGAAGTTGTCGTCGCAAATCGGCTCGCGAGTTAGAGGATTAAAATTAATTCCGAAAACTTCATGAAGCATTCGCGTTACTTTCGGATGATGAAGCATTTCGGTTCCCGGGTACCAAGTGGCGGTAAACATTCTTTGGTTTACCGAGTCGGGTAATTTGCCGCAAGAGGTGTAAAAATTTTCCTGTTCTTTAATGAAAGCAACGCTCGTTTTCAAATCTTCAAGCGTTTCGGTAGGATAAGCCATAATCCAAGTTAGGTTGGCGTGAATTCCGGCGTATTCGCAATTTCTCATACCTACATCCATCGTTCGAGGGAATTGGTAAAGTTGGCCATTAACTCGTTTTTCCACAAGACCGTTTTTCAAAATAAATCCGCCTTTCTGCATTGCCTTTAATACGCTTGGAGAGGCGCTCTCGGCTCCAAAGCCAATGTAGATACAGCCGGCTTCGGCCATTAAATCAATGCGCTTTGGGTTCTCAAAAATGTATTCGCCGGGACTGCCGGATTTTGGCCGCAGGCCGGCGGATTCATCAAGTCGCGTGTGTGTGCCCCAGCGGATATTGAACGGTTTGAGCAAAGGAACAAGATCAACGATTCTCTGGTAATCAACACCGAAGTTGTCATCAGGCATGCCGATAAAATCAACACCGTATTTTTCAATATGCAACTTAAATTCCTCGGCAAGGTTTTGAGCCGAACGCATTCCGTAGTTGCGCTCGCCTTGCGCTCCGCGATAGCAGAAAGCGCAGGCGTAAGGACAGCCGCGGGAAGAAACAAAATTAGTGCTTCGTTGCATCGTAAATGACGTTGCCGAACTGTTATTAGCTGAAGTTCCCCAAATGGCATTACCAAGATAGTATTTAAGCATTTCATATCCAAAAACATCGGTTTTAATAAGATCTAAATCGGCAAAGGGGATGGTATTAAGATTTCTCGGCCGGTCGCCTTCATAAAGAAAACTGTGGCGGCCGTTCAAATAGCCAAGATAATATGGCTCGAGTCGTCCGGAATCTAAAGCGTTTTTAATTCCCCGCTCTTTAATAACCTTGGCGTCATAGGCGATTTTAATCATCACATCGTCACCTTCGGATCGGGCGACTCCGTCAAGTTCGGGGATGTAATTAAAAAGTCCCGTTTTAAGTTCGGTTGCCAGACCATTGCCGGAAACAAGAAAAGTGTCTGGTGCAAGTCGTCTTATCATTTTGGCGACTTTTTCTTGCCAGCCCAAAGTGGTAATTTTTCCGGAAAAACCAACCAAATCGGGTTCTCCATAAACTTCAATATTTTTTTTAATTAATTCAAACGCTTCCTGATCGGTAAGATGACGGCCGTTTTGGAGGCCGCGCTTTTGCGCCAATTCATCTTTTATTCGGTAACCATTAAGGTCAATAATCGTGGTGTCGACACCATAATTATCGCGGAGATTGGTTCCAAGAAGCAGAGGCCCTTGCGGCGTATTATTGGGAACCGCTGTTTCGCGAAGCGGCATATTGATTAAAAAAACTTTAAGGCCTTTTAAATCGGCCGGTTTAATATCTTTAAAATTTTGACAAGATTTAAATTTTATGTTAGATATTTAATAATAATTTTTTGGTCTTTTAAAACTAATAATAGGAGGAATGAAAAATGAAAAAAATCGGATTTATTGGTTTGGGGATTATGGGTTCTCGAATGGCAAAGCGGCTGATTAATGCCGGTTACGAACTTACGGTTTACAATCGCACGGTAGAAAAAACTTATGCGTTAATTAACCTTGGTGCCCAACTCGCCACCAATCCGCGGCATCTTGCCGAGCGTTCCGACGTGATTATAACAATGGTAAGCAATGATGATGCTTTGCGGGAAGTCACAGAAGGTGAATCCGGCGCATTTGCCGGTGACGCCCGGCCCGACGCGACTTTTATTGACTGCGGTACGATTTCGGTTAAGACAACCAAGTATTTGGCTCGGCAAGCCGAAGATTGGGGATTTAATTGGTTAGACGCGCCGGTGCTTGGCGGTCCTGCGGCGGCCGAAGCTGGCGAACTGCCTTTTGTTGTCGGCGGGCCCCAAAATGTTTTGAAGCTGAATATGGATATTCTCAATACTCTTGGTAAAAGAATTATCTGGATGGGCAAAAATGGCATGGGCCAAGCCGCTAAAATTGTTCACAACTTGGCTTGCGGCATATCGCTTGCGGCGTTTAGTGAAGCAATAGCTCTTGGCGAGGAATTCGATTTAACCAGAAAACAGGTATTAGAAACTCTTTTAAGCGGAGGAGTGACAAGTCCTCTTCTGAAAGCTAAAGCTCCAAAATTTGAGCAAGGTGATTTTGAGCCGGCTTTCGCGCTGGCAATGATGGGAAAAGATTTAACGCTGGCGCAAGAAGCCGCCGAAAGGTTTTTGTTAAGTCTTCCCGTTCTTTCAGCGGTAAAAAAACTTTATGATTTGGCTAAAGCGCGGGGTTTAGGCGCGCAAGATTCATCCGCTATCATCAAACTGTATGAAGAAGGAGGCAATTTATGAGAATCAATATTATTCCCCGGTCGGAATTTGTTCGCGTCCGGCAAGCCCCGCAAGGATATTTTGCGGGGCAAGCGTCGGGAGATGAACTCAAAAAACTTACCTTGATTGCCGATATGTGCCGCTTAAATACGCTTTCGGCGGTGAAGCGCGCCGGTTCCGGCCATCTCGGCTCAAGCTTCAGCGCCATGGACATTGTGGTATGGCTTTATTACCGCGAGATGAACACCGTTGAATTTGGTTTTAAACATCCTGACCGCGATATTTATTTCTCATCCAAAGGACATGACGTGCCGGGGCTCTACTCGGTGTTTTTTTCTCTAGGTGTAATATCTGAAGAACTTTTTTTGAAACTGCGGCGGCTTGGCGGTCTCCATGGCCATCCCGATGTCAGCAATCCCGGGATTGAAGCCAATTCCGGATCGCTTGGAATGGGAATTTCCAAAGGCCGGGGAATGGCGTGGTCTAAGAATTATTGGAGGTTGGGCGGACGAGTTTTCGTTATGACCGGAGACGGCGAATTTCAGGAAGGCCAGAATTACGAGGCATTGCGGGGAGCGGCTCATCTCGGCCAAGATCGGCTGATTGTGATAATGGACCATAATAAAGTCCAAAGTGACAAACTGGTAAAGGACGTTGGCGACCTTGGCAATCTTGAAGAAAAATTTTTGTCATTCGGCTGGCAGGTGGAACGCTGTGACGGCAATGATTTCCGGGCTCTTAAAACGGTTTTTAAAAAGATTAATTTAATTTCGGGCAAGCCCACAATCATTATTACCGACACTGTTAAGGGCCGTGGAGTTTCTTTTATGGAACACCCTCGCGTGCTGAGGGAAAAGGGCCTATATAAGTGGCATGCCGGAGCGCCGGACGATGCTTCTTACGCGGCGGCATCTAAAGAATTGCTTGAAAAAATTAATATTCAGCTTGCTGAATTGTGGCTTAACCCGATTATAACCAAAGTAATATGCGATGAAAAAAAGCCGTCGGCGCTGCCGCCGCATTCTGAAGAATACGTTGTCAAAGCTTATGGGCAAGCGCTTGCGGAGTTGGGCTCAATTTATAATAATTTTATTGTGCTTGATGCCGATCTCGCGGCGGACTGCCATTTGCGTGACTTTGAAAATAGATTCCCAAAAAGATTTATTGAAGCCGGAATTGCCGAGCAGGACATGGTGTCAATGGCCGGCGGATTGGCGCGTCAGGGGATATTTCCGATAATCAATTCTTTCGGCTCGTTTCTGGCGTCGCGGGCCAATGAGCAGATTTATACGAATGCTTGCGAAGGGTCAAAAATTATTTGTGTCTGCCACTATGCCGGGCTGATTCCCGCTGGGCCGGGAAGATCGCACCAATCCCTTCGGGATATTTCACTATTTGGAGCTATTCCTAATATGACCATAATCCAGCCGTGCAATGCCTTAGAAACTAGATTAGCGCTTCATTATTGCATTAGCCAAGCGACGCAAAACTGTATGCTGCGGCTTAACATCGGCCCTTCTCCGAGGATAATTCAATTGCCGCAAGAATATATTTTTACAAAGGGCAGGGGCGCTGTTTTAACCACGGGAGACGATGCGATTATTTTCGCGTACGGGCCGGTGATGCTTCATGAAGCATCAATAGCTTCTGAAATATTGGCGAAAAAAGAATTTGGATTAAAGGTGGTTAACATGCCGTGGTTGAATTTAGTGGATGTTGAATGGTTAAGAGAGATTTTGGGCGCGGCTGCAAAAATATTCGTACTGGAAGACCATAGTACAATCGGCGGCTTAGGTGATTTTCTTCTTAATCAGCTTGTTTCTCATGGATTGCTGTCAGGGAAAACATTCCAAAAGTTTGGAGTTGTTGGCTTGCCGGAATGCGGGCGACCGGACGAAGTGCTTAAATTCCACGGCCTTGACGGCGCGACGCTTGCGGAAAGAATCACAAACAATATTTAGCTTAATAAATTCTTATGCCAAGACTTCGGTCAAGGCATTTTTTTATTGACGATAATTGTATTTTGTGTTAACGTTTAGAAGTTTTATGTCGTTGCTTAACAATCTAAGGAGGTTGCGCATGAAAAACATATATGAATTAGCGAAACAAATTAAAGTCGTAGTTTTTGATTTTGATGGCGTTTTTACGGACAACAGCGTGCTTGAAGGCGCGCCTTATAAAGGTAAAATTCGTAGCCACTATGACGGGCAGGGAGTTTCTTTGTTAAGAGCATTGGGTATAGAAGTAGCTGTGATAACAAATGAAACGGGTATCCACGCCGAGCCCGTGGTAGGCCTTGTTGAAAAATGGAACAATCTGCCTTCGGCCAAAAAACCATTGGAAGATGGCGGTTGGGCCAGAGTTGAGCTTTTTCTTGGTATGGGGGGTCCAAGAAAGGTTGAAGCTGCTGAACAATTTCTTGCAAGTATTGACGCTTCTTTTGAAGAATGCGCGGCAATGGGGGATGATCTTGTTGATGTGCCATTGCTTCGCAAAGTCGCTTTTCCGGTTGCGCCCGCCCAAGCCGAAAAGGTAGTGAAAGAAATAGCGTTGTTTGTTACGGAAAGGCCGGGCGGCGCAGGTGCCGTACGCGATTTTGTAAATTTTATTCTTAGAGCTCGCGGAATTGATCCCACAACTCTTCCATTCAATTAAACAGAAGGAGGCGAAATGAATTCCAAAGCGTATAAAATGTTTTCCGTGGAAGGTAAAGTAATTATTATCACCGGCGGCGCCGGATTTCTGGGGATGCAATACGCAAAAGCATTGTTCGATGCAGGCGCCAAAGTGGTTTTGTGGGACAAATCTGAACCGAATTTTTCTGGAAAAAATAATTTTTACAATGTAATTGATATTACTGATGAAAACGCCGTTCAGAAAGCAACACAAATCGTTGCAAGCAACTTCGGAAAAATTGATGTTCTAATAAATAATGCCGCGATGAATCCGGCGGTCGGAAGCAATGAAGCCAAACAAATGTTCACGCCTTATGACAAATATTCACTTGACTCTTGGGAAAAGGAATTAAAAGTTAACCTGACAGGTATGTTAATCTGTATCCAGGCAGTCGCGCCGATTATGAAAAAACAGCGCTCTGGCATTATCGTAAATATCGCGTCGGAATTTGCTAATTTTGCCGCGGATAATCGCATTTACTTAGAAAAAGAAAGCGAAGAAGAAAAATGTAAATCAATCGGCTATATCGTCGCTAAGCACGGAGTAATAGGTTTAACCCGTACTTTTGCTGGCGATTTAGGCAAATATGGCATTCGCGTCAATGCTTTTTCTCCCGGCGGTATGCCAAGGCCAGAAATACCGGAAGAATTTCGGAAAAAATATTCCGACTTAAATATGCTCGGCCGAATGGCGGAAGTTGGCGAATACAACGGAGCCATTTTGTTCCTTTGTTCCGAGGCTTCGTCTTTTATGACCGGCGAACAGATTGTTATGAACGCTGGCAGAAACGCTTGGCGATAAACCCGACTTCTCGGGTTTATTTTTTTTGGTAAAATCTTATTTTTTATAGGTAAAACTTTTCTTGACTTTATTGTGTTATAAATGTATTAATATTATTATCCGTAAATTATGAATAATAAAACTAAGGCGGTTAAAATAGGCGATAAATGGGTTGGCGAAGGCCACCCGTGTTTTATTGTTGCCGAAATCGGGCTTAATCATAATAGCGATTTAGATGTCGCCAAAAAATTGATTGATTCGGCCGCCGAAGCCGGTGTTGACGCGGTAAAATTCCAAAAAAGAACTCCGGAAAAATGCGTTCCTCGCGATCAATGGGATATCGAGCGGGATACTCCATGGGGCCGCATGACTTATATAAATTATCGGCATAAAATGGAATTTGATAAAGACGCTTATGCGGAAATTGATTCTTATTGCAAATCAAAAGGCATTATTTGGTTTGCTTCCTGCTGGGACGAAAACAGCGTTGATTTTATAGACCAATTCAATCCGCCTTGTTATAAAGTTCCATCCGCCAGCCTTACCGATAAAGAACTTTTGGCGCATATGCGTGCCAAAAGTAAACCCATTATTCTTTCAACAGGCATGAGCACAATGGAGCAAGTTAATAAGGCAGTGGAGGTTTTGGGTCCGGATAATTTAATAATTTTACATTGCGTTTCAACTTATCCGGCAAAATCAGAAGAATTAAACTTAAACGCGATTCAAACTTTGAAACAGCAATTTCCACGTATTCCCATCGGGTATAGTGGGCATGAAGTTGCTTTATCGCCAAGTATAATGGCCGCGGTTTTGGGGGCGCATGTTATTGAACGGCATATAACATTGGACCGTACTATGTGGGGGACGGATCAAGCTGCGAGCGTGGAGCCCAAAGGCGTTCAGTTGCTTGTTCGCGACATTCGCACTTGGGAAGCGGCGAGGGGCGATGGCGTAAAATGTGTCTGGGATTCTGAAATTCCAATAATGAAAAAACTCCGCAGAAAAACAGATTTTTAATATTGTCTAAATTCATGATATGGCACCCAATCTTTTAAGAACCGATCGGAAATTAAGTTATAAAATTTACTTGACACTAATAAAAATTTAGTTTATCATATTCACTATTATTTAGGGGTAGTTTTTTGACAATATTTTGGGTCAAGGAGGGCGATAATGGGACGATACTATTTATGGCCTGGGATGTCTGAGCTTTCTGAAGAAGATAGAAAAAAATTTGAATCATGTGCGGCATGTAATGGAACCGGGTATTTACAACAAGGATGTGCTTTATTCGCGCATACAGATCCGATAGAAGTTTGTTCAAAATGTGATGGCAGTGGAAGAATTCCAGTTACTATAGTTCTTGATAAATAACTGACAAGAGGAGGGCGCGAGAATGGTGAGCAAACGGTTCGGTTTTGTCTTTGGTGATATTGGCGGTACAAAAATGGCAGTTCCTTTGCGTGATTATTTAACAAATTTAGGACACGAAGTGAAGTTTGCTGTTGATGGCAATGGCAAAGGTGCTGATGTTTTGAAAGAAGCAAAAATCAATTTTGAAGTGTTTTTTGGCCTTTCTCAAGTAGATTTTACTCGGTTTATCAAAGATGTCGATTTAATGTTTATCGGCACTTGCGCGACAGCCTTAGAACTGGAAATTGAATTTGCCAATAATCTTTTACGCTATCCTTATGGGGAAATGGAATATGATCATATTCCGGTAGTACTTGGCGCAGATGGCCTGTTTAATCACGGGCTTAAGAAATGGCAGGCAGTTATGGCCGATTATTGGCTTGCCATAACCGAGGGCCACGCCCAGACGATTCGGGCTTTGCGGCCGGATTTTTCGCCGGACAAAGTAATTTTTGCCGGTCAGCCGGCGTTTGATGTAGCAATGGATTTAATTCCTCGAAAAGAAGAAATTAGATCTCAGAGACGAATTGAATTGGAAATGCAAAACAAAAAAGCAATTCTTTGGTGGTCAACCGGACTCGGTGAAATCATTAAAGAAGATGTTGAAATGGTAAAAGCCGTGATTTCGGCTTTGCCGCAAAACGCTGTTTTTATGCCGAGATTTCATCCAAAACTTGAAGACACCGTCAGAAAAGGATATATCAACGAAATTAGAACTGAAATTGTTGAACATTGCAGAGCAAATAAAGTTCAGTTGGTTTTTGACGATGTTACCAGAAAAATTCCTTCGGAAGAATTGTGTCTGGCAGTCGATGGTATCTTTTCCGTTACCTGCACCGAAGATGTCAAAAATACAATGATGGGTGGTCCGCTCGTAGTCCATCTTATGGGGCCGGTCGTGAGAGAATTTTATGAAGAAGAGTGGGGTTTGAAACCTCCATATTATTTTCCGGATGTTTTGGGCAAAGAATCTCTATTGGTTATTCATCCTAATGATATTGCCAATACGCTTTCTCTGGCTCTGCGGCCGGAAACTCTAAAGCTTCTTAGAAAAGATTGGCAGCCGCCAAAAGAAAAGGCAACCGTAAAAGTTGCTGAAACATTGCTAGCGCTCGTGCGCTAGTATTTTTTTGTTAACGCCGGAATATACTATTCTCAAAACCGAGGCGGGCGATAAGATAATTAAACAAAACGCGCATTGTCTGGAGAGAATAAACAGCGGATCTCGAAATGCTTATGGAAGTGTGTTCCCCGGAATAATCGCAGCGGATGGGAATTTCTCCAACCGAAAGATTGTGGAACCCGGCTAAGGCAATAATTTCAAAGCTGAAAAGGTGGTCGTTGGAAGTTTTTGCTAAGTCAACGGTTTGGATAAGATTTTTGGTATACACGCGAAAACCGGTGTGGAATTCGGTAAGCGGAAGGCGAAGAACCAAGCGATCAATGAAACTTAAACCGATATTTGCCAGAAACCGCGGAAGAGACATTTTGTCTTCAAGCGCTTGTTTCCAGTTGGTGAATCGGGAGCCGAGAAGAAAATCATAGTTTCCTTTTTTGATTTTTTCGAGCGCCGCGGGGATAAAAGACGGGCTGTACTGCCCATCGCCGTGGATTTCAACCATATAATCAGCTCCTCTTCTAATCGCTTCTTCCAAACCGAATTTTACATTGCCGCCATAGCCTCGGTGCGGATGGGTAAGGCAGATGATGCCAAGATTTTTAGCCACCTCCATCGTGTTATCTCGGGAAGCGTCGTCAACAAGAATAATCTCGTCAAATAATTCTTTGGGAATTCTTTGCCAGGTATTTTCAAGCATGGGGGCGCAATTGTAAGTTAAGATGATGCCTATTGTCTTCATGTTGTCATTTTATCATACGATTTATTAAATTTCCAGATTATAATATTTATAAAAGTCACAATTACATAATATATGAGTTGCGCCAAAACCAGTCCCAAAATCCCGCCCCAAGTTCCTAAAATCACATAAAGCGATATTTTAACCACAGTGGCCGAAACGCTGCCCGCCAAAATAGATTTTGTTAATTTTTGGGCGGTGAAGGCCGTTCCCATATAGCCCAATGGCGCGGCAAAGATGAAGCCGATGGCCAGCAGTCGAGAATAAAAAACGGACTCCAAATATTTGGGGAAAATATATTTGAAAATAAAAGGCGCTGTGATAACGTAGCCAATGGCCAGAACGGCGCCCAAAATCATTGCCTGAAAGATTCTTTTATAAAAAACCTTGTTTATATCGTCCAGTGTTTTTTTGGCCAGTTTTGGCATTCCGAGATTGATAATATCTTTTATAAACGGCGCGGCCCTGTCGGGAATCGCTCGCGCCAAAGCATAGGTTGCAAGCTGAGCCGGGCCCCAAAAATAGGCCAAAATGACGCTGTCTATCTGCGTCACGATTGGCCCCATAAAACTGATAAAAGTAAGATGGCGGCCGTATTTGAGCATTTCTTTTGAAGGGGCGACCGATAAATTAAAAAGCTTTACGGTTTTATAATAAAAAAGCAGGTTGGCGATAAAGGTTGTCAACGCATATATGGTTATTAGTGACGCAATTTCTTTGGTTAGAAGAAGAGCTATAAACATTCCGACAGCGTAAATTACCGTGGCAAGCGTTCCGAAAATATTGTTAAGTTTAAATTCTTTTTTGCCCGCGAGATAAGCGCCGTAAGTGTTGAGGGCTTGGGTTGCCGGGGAAAAAATGCCCAGAACAAAAAACGACGCGGCAAAAATGAAATTATCCTGCCAAAAATAATAACCGGCCAGCGTCCACAGGGCCAGCATCATCATAAAATTCCATTTAAGTTGGTATTTTACCGAAGCGCGAAGCGCGCCTTCATTTCCGGCCGCCGTTGCCTGGACAACGGCGTTATTCATTCCGGTCAGCGTGAAGATGTTAAAAATTCCGGCAAGCGATAAAATATACCGGTAATTGCCGTAAATTTCTTTCGGTAGAAGATTGGCGAAAGCGACAGTTAAAAGCAGAGCGATAATCGTGTTGGCGCCCTGGCCCAGAGTGGTCCAAAAACCTCCGGAAGCGAAATATCCCAAATCCAGGCCTAAAAGTTCGGTGCCGCGTCTCAATAATTGATAATAATAGTTTTTTAAATTTGACATTTATTATAACCCGCATATAAAATATACAGATATTTTCGTATTTTAACAATTCTATAACGCCAACGGGGGGCGAAAGATATGAGAGTAATCGTTACCGGCGGAGCGGGATTTATCGGTTCGCATTTAGTTGACGCTCTTATAGAACGCGGCGACGAAGTTTTGGTTATTGATAATCTTTCAACCGGCAAGCGGGAAAACATTAATCCGCGGGCGCGCTTTTTTAAGCGTGATATCTGCCGTTTTTGGAGCATGCGCTCGCTATTTGAAAGCGTTGACTATGTTTTTCATCTTGCCGCTTTAGCGAGAGTCTTAATTTCGCGCGAAAACCCGTACGAAACCCACAAAGTTAACGTTGATGGGACGGTTAATGTGCTCTGGGCTTCGGTTTGTGCGGAAGTAAAGAAAGTCATTTATTCCAGTTCTTCTTCGGTTTATGGGCCGCAGGCAACTCTTCCACTTAAGGAAGAGATGATTCCGGCGCCAATAAGCCCTTATGGCGATCAGAAATTATATGACGAACGTTGTTGTCGAGCTTTTACTGAAGCCTACGGACTTCGGGTAACTTGCCTGCGCTATTTTAACGTCTACGGACGGCGCCAATCGGACGACAGCCAATATTCTTCGGTCATCGGTAAATTTTTGAAAAATAACCAAGGGAGGAAACTCTCTGTTATCTACGATGGAAACCAAAGCCGGGATTTCACTCATGTAAGCGATGTAGTTATCGCCAATATTCTGGCAATGGAATCGCCGCGGACCGGATTGGGAGAAGCAATTAATATCGGCGCAGGCAATGGTGTTAGCATTAATCAACTTGCCCAAATGATCGGCGGATTGTACACCCACGAAGGTCCGCGCCCTGGCGATATCAAACATTCTCTCGCCGATATTTCCAAAGCAAAAGAACTGCTCGACTGGAAACCAAGGATTTCTCTTAACGAAGGAATCACCCAACTTAAAAAGCTATACGGAATCGTATAGCTTATTTATTTTCCGGCGCCTGACAAAAGTATTTTTATTGTTTTTAAAATAATTGACAGGTCCAAAAAAACCGAGCGGTTTTTTACGTAATAGAGATCATATTGGAGTTTTTCCAAAGTTTCTTTAATGGTCGGTCCGGCGTTCGGATTATTAAGCTGGGCCCAGCCGGCAATGCCCGGTTTTACCAAATGCCGCATTTCATAAAATGGGATTTCAGCCGAAAGCCGCGCCACAAATTCCGGTTTTTCCGGCCTCGGGCCGATAAAAGACATTTCGTTTTTCAATATATTCCAAACCTGAGGCAATTCGTCCCAGTGGCTTTTTCGCAGGAACTTGCCGAAAGAAGTTATTAATTCTTTAGGCGGCTTTTGCATTATATTGTCCGTGTTTTTGGCAACAGGAAGCGACCTGAATTTTAATAAAGTGAAAATTCTTCCATTTTTTCCCATTCGCTGCTGGCGGTAAAAAATCGGCCCCGGATCAAAAATCTTAATTCCGATTGCCGCAATCGGAAAGATAGCGACGGTGATAATCGCGAAAATTATTCCCAAAGCCGCGTCAAATATTCTCTTGCCGGTTTCATAGAATCCTTTTTTAATTTCCGCCAAATTTTCCAAAAACCAGATTTCCCGAATTATAGAAACCGGAACACGGCTCGTCACATTTTCGTAAAATTTGTCCAAGTCGCTGATAGTGACACCTTTTTTAAAATAATTAAAAAGCAACCCTGCTAATTTTTGGGAATGATCAAATTTTTCGGCCGACACTATAAGGGAAAATTTTTTGCTTTGCCAAAGACTCTCAAGTTCGGCAAAATTGTCCGGCGCTAAAATATCGTCCACCCGATATCCGAGCTGGGGATTGGCAGATAAAAATTCTTTAAGTTCCATCGTTTCACTGTTGGCGCCGAGGAAAACAAGATGAATTCTTAAGGACTCGCGCGCCCAGCGGTTGAAATACTGACGGGAGAATAAAAGCAGCGCCAAAGCCAGCGCCAGATGGATGAAAAGATTTATTTTCGGCGTGATTATAAAGATTGGGATAAAGTAAAAAAAAGTGATGGCAATAGCGGCATTAATGCCGAAAGCGACCACCAGCGTTTTATAAAACGACTCTTCGTTTCTCATGGCAAGTCCCGTTCTATAATCGCGTACCGTATAAAAAGAGTTAGCCCTAAAGCGGCGTATAATATTAAAACGTCGCTTATAACCAGCAGGAATATCTTTAATCGTCTGCGCCACATTATTTATATTTTCCCATAAAAAAGGCTTGATGTCTAATGTATTGTTAAAACTTATAAAATTCGGAATCGGTTTTATTTTATTTATTCCGCTTTATATCGGCGGCTCTTTTTTCTTTCCATTTATTTTCCCTAAAATTTGGCTCTTTCAGTTGGTAATAGAAATTATTTTATTTTTCTACATAATCCTCGCGATTTCAGACAATCGCTACCGGCCGAAATTAAATTTAGTAACTTATGCCCTGGCTGCGCTCTCAATTATTTTGATAATTACCAGTTTTACCGGCGTTGACGCCTATCGCAGTTTTTGGGGCAACACCGAAAGGATGTCCGGCATACTTGCCTGGTTTCATTTTTTTGCTTTTGCCGTAATTCTTTCCGGCGTTCTAAAGACCGAAAAAGAATGGCGGAATTTTTTTGCCGTTGCGGCGGTTGTAAGTATTTTTCAGTTTTTTTACGTGTTGGCGCAGTATTTTAACGCTTCGTGGGTATGGATGCCGCAGAGCCAAATCGGCACCATTGGCAATGCCGATCTTCTGGGAAGCTACGCGATTTTTAGCGCTTTTTTTTCATTGTATCTTTGGCAATCTCGAAATGTGGAAATATCGAAATATCAATATTTCTGGGCCACCGCTTTCTTTTTGAACATCGGGACTCTTTATTTTGCCGGAAGCCGCGGCGCCATGCTCGGTTTCGGCGCGGGACTTTTTGTTTTCATGATTTTTAACATTTGGCAGAATAAAAAAAATCTAAAAATCTGGGGAGCGGTTATAGGCGGCCTCGTCGTTGTTTATGGAATTATTTTTATGTTGCGCGACACTGATTTTGTTAAAAAAAATTATCAGCTTTCAAGGATTACCCATGTTTCAATACAGGACACGACGGTGCAGCAAAGGTTTGTTGAATGGGGAATTGCGTGGAATGCTTTCAAAACACGGCCGATTTTCGGTTTTGGTTCCAACAATTATTTATATCTTCATAACGCATTTTTGAATCCCCGGGTTTATATTCTTCAGGAAACGAATTTTGACCGCGCTCACAATGCTTATCTTGATTACGCTTCCATGAGCGGCATTATTGGACTTTTAGGGTATTTCTTTTTAATCGGCGCGTTATTTTGGACGTTTTTGAAAAATAAATTATGGACATGGGTATCGCTTACGGTCGCCTACGCGGTCCAGAGTTTTTTTGTTTTTGACAGCCCGGCCAGCTATATCGCTTTATTTTTGACAATTGGATTCGCGATGTTTGTCGAAACAAATTACAAATTACAAATTACAAATTACAAACAAATACCAAATACAAAAACTTTCAAATCACAAACCACTATGGCGATTTCTATTTTCTATTTTCTATTTTCTATTTTCTTGATTTGGCAAGTGAGTATTAAACCGGCGCGGGCAAATTATAAATTCGTAAATGCCTTCAGGGGTTCGGAAGCAAGCGCCGATCCTATGGACGCTTTTGAGCTTTATAAAGAATCGCTTGAACATGAAACTCTGGGGTCTTCCGAATTCAGAAACCAGTATATTACTTGGCTACAAAAAAACCTTTCCAGCTTTAAACCGGAAAATCGGCTTGAAATTGTTGATTTTGGCATTAATCAGCTTGAAGAAGAAGCAAAGAATCATCCTTTGGTGTTTACTTATTTAAATTTAGGCCAGATATATTCTCTTAAAGCGCGGGGCATTCAAGATCCGGCAATACGGCAGGAACTTTTTAAAAAATCGACCGAAGCCTACGATCGCGCTCTGGAACTCGCGCCAAAAAGATTGGAAGTTTATATTTCTTATCTTCAGTTGTCTTTTGACATGAAAAATTATGAACGGGGAATAGAAATAATGAAGCGGGCCGCGGAAGCTGTTCCCGATTATCCGATAAGCCACTGGTATCTGGGTCTGGCCTACACCGCCAGCGGCGTTTACGATAAAGAAGCAATCAACTCTATAAACAAAGCGTTAAGTTTGTGGTACAAAAATAAGGTTTCTTTGGAAAATGGCCGTTTGAAATACGATTTAGATATAATTTTAAAATCAAACTTCAGTTTTACCCAAAAACAGGAAATTTTGGGCGCGGTCAGTCCCTATATCAGACAAAAAATGTGGCCGGAACTTTTACTGCTTTATTTGTCGATTTTGGCCGGCGATCCGAATGATATAGAAATTCATAAGTCCCTGGCGCTGGTTTATCAAAATCTCGGATTAAACGACAAAGTCCAGGAAGAATTAAAAATAGTAGAACGGCTCACTCCGAAATAACATATGAAGTTTCAATTTGTTTTTGGATTTATATTACTGATACTGGTTCTCATCGGTATTTTTGTTGGCTTGCCTTATCTTTTGGGGGTTATAAAATCAAACCAGTTTTTTAATTTTTCCTTTCCGAAATACGTACCAACGCCGACGTCGCCAACACCCGCCAATGCTCCCATCTCTACTTCTGTTGGAGTCAGTATGAGCTTTTATCGTTACGGCGGGGGACAAATCGATCTGAAAGCGCCTTATTTTTCCGGCGCTTCGGTAAATATTACCGGCTGGAAAATTAAAAGTGAAAAAAAGGGAGAAACGATTATCGGGAAAGGATACGCTCTGCCGCAGGTTGACGCCGCGCTCTCCGACATTTTACTTTCAAGCGGCGAGTCGGCGAAAATAATTGTCGGCAAGGGTCCTTTGGCTGGAAATTTTCGGATTAATAATTGTTTTGGCTGGCTCGGCAGCGTTTACGGCATTGATTATTCCATGAATTATTGTCCCAGAGTTGAACTCGGGGACTTAACCGGCCTTGACAGCGCCTGCCAGGACTTGATACTTAGCGTTTCTTCTTGCCGCATTCCGAGCGAAGATGTTTTAAATCGGCAATCAAACCAATGCCGCATTTGGGTTGAGAAGAATCTAAATTACAACACTTGCGTTAACAATCGCCGCCAAGACTCCGATTTTTTTAAGGGCTGGCAGATTTACACCGGAAATGATAATCCGATTTTTGATTCGCTTCATGATAACGTTAAGTTATATGACAAGTCAGGAATTTTAATTGACAGCTACGAATACTAAGTATAAACTTAACCTGTTGATTTTATTAGGTCGAGAAATTAAATAATTAATATTGATTATCGAAATACGTTAACTATATGTTTAATAGAGATGACAATCGTTCCGCGGCTGCGGGACAGCAAGAAGAATACACGGGTGAATGGGAATGTTCGCAGTGCCACGCCAAAACCCCCCACACCTTGCGTTTCAAGCCAATCGCCGATAGGCCGGTTTATTGCAAAACCTGCTATCGCGCCAAAAAAGAAGAAATGAATAGATAAAGAATAGATAAAGAATAATCCCGCCCTTCAGCTGAAGGGCGGGATTTAGTTATCCACAGATTTTATAGACAAACAGATTTTATGCTCTATAATTAATAATAGAACTGTGGATAAAGGAGGTTTTGTCAGCAGTTTAATTTAAAATTAATTTAGTTAAACATTAATGTCTAAAAAATACTTTTTAGTTCTCGGGCTATTTTTAGCCGCGGGATTTTTGTTTTTGAATATCTATTCGGCGAAAGCCGAAACCTGGACCTGGACCGGCGGAGGCGACAAGCAAACTTGGACCGATGCAGGAAATTGGGGGCTAAGCGCTAACGCTGGTGCCAATCAGTATCCGGGCGCCACTTCAACTCCCGATGTTGTAATTATAGCGAATACGCAAGGCCTTATGGTTTATGCCACCACGACTTTAAATTACGGCGTCAACACTTTAAGACTTGGCGCGGCCAATATCGGCTGGACCCTTGTGGTCGGGAATGCCAATTTCGGCGCCTCAAGCACGGTTTCTATTATAGGTACCAGCACTTTGAAACTTGCGACCAGTACCCAGGGTGCCGGCACCTTGAATCTTGCCCAAACTGATGAGGGCGCTCCTTTAATGCTGCCCGCCACCGCAACCTTTACGCCGGCAACCGGCACTGTGGCCTACATTGGTGGCGGTACAGCCGCAATTACAGTTGCAACTACTACTTTCTATAACCTGCAACTGACTCCCACTTCAACAGCTGCAATTCGCACTTATACATTTGGTTCAGGCAACACCGTGGCGCAATCAGCCACAACAACGGTATCCAATGTTTTTACCATCAGCACCGCGGCCAAAGCTGATTTCAATGGAATAACCGATCTTTTATTAAGCGGGTCTGGAACCGTGTTTTCAAAAGCCAACGGTGATTTCATTCAGGCCTCTAAAGTTGTTTATTCTTCAACATCCGCCACCAACATCGCTACCGGCACTTATGCTAATCTTGAAATTACCGGCGCGGCCACTAAAACGCTTCTTGGCAATACGACCGCAACCAGCACCATAACCGTGCCTTCCGGCGCCACTTTGGCCATCAGCACTTTCACTTTTACCGCCACCGGTGCCACCTGGACCAATAGCGGCACAGTAACCGAAGGCACCGGCGGCAAAATCGTTCTTGCCGGCACTGGAGTCCTTTCCAACTCTGCCGGCGGCTCGGCAGTAACCAATTTTGGCAGTTTTGACAGTTATCCCGTTGTTCATGTTCAAATTACCGATACCTCTCTTAATCTTGTCGCCGCTACAGCGGAAACTAAAACCGCAACTGTTACCGGCACTAGCGGCATTACCGATTCTGAAACCGTTACCCTTACCGAGACAACCGTTTCTTCGGGCATCTTCCGGGGAAGCTTGACGGTCAGTCTTTCCGGCTCTGATGTGGCCGATAAGCTTGATTACCAAGGCAATGGCACCGTGAGCTACACCTGGACCGATTCTCAGGATTCTGATGACACCGAAACTGCTGCTGCCACATTTACCGGCACTTCTCCTGGAGGCGGAGGTGGCAGCGGTGGCGCAGTTACCGTGGTGGTAGCTACTCCGGCTGTTCCGGCAACTCCAGCTACTCCGGCTGCTCCAACCCTTGACAGTGTTTCAATAAAAATTGTTTCCGTTGTGGCAAAGGTTGCCGCGCTGACCAAGGATTCCCCGGCCGCCGATATTGCTGCCGTTCAAGCGGAAATTGCTGCTATTTTAAATGATATTCAAGCGTTGCAAGCGGCTCAGCCGACTCCTCAAGGCGTGGCATTAGGATTTAATTTTGTAAGACCGTTGGCTTTGGGATTGAGGCATGCTGATGTCAGCAAACTTCAGGAAGCTCTTAAGGCCGATTCTTCTATTTATCCCGAAGGTCTTGTTACCGGCTACTTCGGTCCGGCGACTTTGAGAGCCGTTCAGAAGTTTCAGGAAAAATATGGAATCACTTCTTCCGGCCAGCCCGGCTATGGCAACGTCGGCCCCAATACCAGAGCGAAGCTGAACGAATTGTATAAGTGACAACTGACAACTGACAAAAAACCCCGCCCTGAGCTTGTCGAATGGGCGGGGTTTTGTTACGCCGATTTGCCAACCGCGTTCTATTTATATAGAATATATGAATTGGTTTTTTGAAAAGTTAAAAAATAGGGGAAATTATGGCTGAGAAAAAAGATTTGAAAATCGGTATTATCGGCATTGGCGTTTTAGGCAGCGTAGTTGAAAAATTTTTTAAAGAAAAAGGCCATCAGGTTTATTGT
>Ga0075947_123_pt2 | contig 9315 bp, 10 predicted proteins | sample RifGroA2_FD_68011 | JGI IMG/M metagenome (GOLD analysis project Ga0075947, IMG submission 68011) | Parcubacteria (Azambacteria) bacterium GW2011_GWA2_42_9
GGATAAGCAGATTCCCCAATTGCTTGAAGAAATTATAGAAAGTTTTTATACAAAACTCGGCACGGGTTTGCCTCTCGGCAATCTCACCTCGCAACTCTTGGTGAATATTTATATGAACGAATTTGACCAATTTGTGAAGCATAAACTGAAGGTAAAATACTATATCAGATACGCCGATGATTTTATTGTTTTATCAGCTGATAAAAATCAGCTTGAGGATTTAATTTCTTCAATTGCTAATTTTCTCGGAGAAAAGTTAAAATTGTCTTTGCATCCCGATAAGGTTTTTATCAAAACTCTGGCATCGGGTGTTGATTTTTTGGGTTGGGTTAATTTTCCAAACCATCGGATTTTACGAACTGTAACTAAGCGCCGCGCATTCAGGCGGATTAACGCTTGTCCCGCGCCAGAAATAATCAATTCTTATCTTGGCCTTTTAAGCCACGGAAACGCCCATAAAATCAGGGACAAATTATTAAACATACGTTATAATAAAAATGCGAATTTACAGTAATTTCATGCGAATTATCAATATTGGTAATTAGCGTCATTCGTATGTTATTTGTAGATTAGCATTACTAGACGAAACATATGTTGAGTAAAAAAGAAGTTAAAAAAATTTCTGAATTGGCTCGCTTAGGGATAAGCGAAGAAGAAAAAGAAAAATTCGCCGAAGATCTATCTTCGGTTTTAGGTTATATCAATAAGTTATCAGAAGTAAATGTTGAAAAGGTTGAACCAATGACAGGGGGAACCAATTTAGAAAGCGTTGTCCGCAAAGACGATGATTCAAAAGATATTTCTGACCCAAAAATGCGGGAAGAAATTTTAACCGCCGCTCCGAATCGCCAAGATGATTATTTCAAAGTCCCTTCAATTTTAAAATGAATTTAAAAGAACTTACAATCAAACAAGCGCACGAACTTCTTGAAAAAAGAGAAATAACTTTTCTTGAATTGACGCAAGGTTTCTTGAGTGAAATAAAAAAGAAAGATAAGGATATTCACGCGTTTTTGTCTCTTTCAGAAGATGAGGCGCTTGAAGCGGCAAAAAAAGTTGACGATAGAATTGCAAAAGGAGAACAGATAGAAATGCTGGCCGGAATTCCAGCGGCCGTGAAAGACAATATTTTGATCCGCGGCGGAAAAACCACAGCCGCTTCAAAAATTCTGGAAAATTATATCGCTCCTTACGATGCAACTGTTATTAAAAAATTAAAGGAAGAAGAAACGGTATTTATCGGCAAAACCAACCTGGATGAATTTGCGATGGGTTCTTCAACCGAAAATTCCGGTTTTGGTCCCACAAAAAACCCCGTTGATTTGGAAAGAGTCCCCGGCGGTTCTTCCGGCGGTTCGGCGGCGGCGGTTAAAGCAGGTTTTTGCGTTTACGCGCTCGGCTCTGACACCGGCGGTTCAATCCGCCAGCCGGCAAGTTTTTGCGGCGTTGTCGGTTTCAAACCGACTTACGGTGCGGTTTCCCGCCACGGCTTAATCGCTATGGCTTCCTCGCTTGACCAAATTGGTCCAATTACCAAAACCGTTGAAGACGCGGCAATTATTTTTGAGGCCATTAGAGGAAAAGACGAATTGGATTCTACGAGTGTTCACCGTGATTGGGGGGATTTTACAAAACCATTAGATATTGAAGAACTAAAAATCGGCGTGCCGCGGGAATATTTTACCCACGGTCTGGATCCGGAAATTGAAAAAAATATCAAATCAGTTATTTCCAAACTGGAAAAAGAAGGTGCTAAGATTGTGGAAATATCTTTGCCCCACAGCGATTGGGCACTCGCGACTTATTACATAATTATGCCCGCCGAGGTCTCGGCCAATCTCACGAGATTTGATGGAATAAAATATGGCTACTCGGAAATCTCTCGCCCTACGGGCGATCACCCGAAGGGTGAAAAATTACTGGATATTTATTTGAAAACTCGGCAGGAAGGTTTCGGGGCCGAAGTCAGAAGAAGAATAATGCTTGGAACGTATATTCTTTCAGCTGGTTACTACGATGCTTACTATAAACGAGCGCAAAAAGTGCGGCGGCTTATTAAAAAGGATTTTGATTTTGCTTTTGAAAATATTGATGTTATATTAACGCCGACAACGCCTTCAACCGCTTTTAAATTCGGCGAAAAAACCAGCGACCCCTTGTCAATGTATCTTGCCGATATTTACACGGTTTCTGTTAACTTGGCAGGCGTGCCGGCAATTTCTCTGCCCTCAGGAGAAGTCGGCGGATTGCCGGTTGGCCTCCAGCTTATTGGTAAAAATTTTGATGATATAAAATTACTTCAAATTGCTAAAACCGTAGAAACAATTATTAAAGAAAAAAACCACACTTAAAATGTTTGACGCGATTATAAATATTTTAAATAGCATTAGAGATTTTATTTATTACGAAAGCGGCACTCAATTTATTTTTAATTTGAAATGGGTTGGCGGTGTTTTTTCTTTAATTTTTGGCGGTTTTATTATAATTTTAATTATTAAATTAGGAATTGTTGACGGCTGGTTTAAAAACGCCGGCAATTTTTTGCTGACTCAGGCTTTCCCCAAAAGGCACCTCAACAAATCGTGGCAGAAAATCTTAAACCGCCTGGCTAAAAATGATGAAGACGGTTTGCGCCTCGCCCTAATAGAAGCCGACAACTTATTTGATGATTTGCTAAAGCAGATGCGACTGCCCGGAGAATCAATGGCCGACCGGTTAAAATATATCAATTCTTCGCAGGTCTCCAACATTGACGAAATCTGGACGGCTCATAAATTAAGGAACCAGATTGTTCACAATCATGAATATCCGGTGACAAAAAGCGAAATGGAATTCGGCGTTAAGGCCTACGAAAAAGCCCTGAAAGAACTGGAGTTTATTGACTAAGAATATTATTTTTACTACTGTTTAATAAAAATAGGTATTAAGGAGGGGGCGACATGGCGGAAAAATGCCTGATTAATAATGAACTCATTATCCATCTAACGCCTCGCACCGGAGAGCCTTACAAGACCGAACTTGACAAATTTGAGGCGATATTCAGCGCCTGTCGGCATCAAGTTTTTGAAGGATGGGGCTGCAGAGGGCCGATGTGCATCAACCTGCCATTGGGGCAAAAAGACATTGAAGAGAAAGTCGTTAATGACCATCAAAGTGAATTAAGATGTCCGAATTGCGGATGGGCGGACGTTTACAATTTCTATACCCTGGATTATCATCCGGAAATGGTAGAACCGACGATGATTTAACGGCTTTCAGCCGTTTTTTGTTTTTTATTTGACTGAATGTATGAATAATGGTACTGTGTTGTTGTGCCGTCGGTTTTTGGTTCCTTGACAAAAAAAACAGGGCGGCACATGACAGGTAAGCCTTCTCCCTGTAGAAGTAGAAGGCGACAAGAGAACGCGGGCGAGAACCCGCATGACGGCAACCCGCCGTAGAAAGGGTATAAAATGGGATGCTCCGATGGCGCTGGTAAATTTAGCATAACGACCGTAATGGAAGAATCGATTGAACCGTTCTGGGTAGGAAATTCTCTGGTTTTCACGATTGCCGCAAACGGCAAGACGTGGCCGAAGCGTCTTGATTCTAAAATTTCTAAGAGCGATATCGAGCTTCAAATTTATTCGCCTGTTTCATCCGGATGTTTGATACAGCGCTGGCAGAAAGATGAACGTAATCTCACTAATTATCAATTACTCCCCGAGGTTTGGAACGATTTAACTGTTGAACAGCGAAAAAAGATAAGTGCCATCCTGGCGCAGAAAGGAAGAATCAATTATCTTTTGGGCACATTGATGGTGTCCTTTCCGCTTCAGTTGGACGAAAAATATGGTAAGCGCGAGCCGGACTTTATGAAAGTCAAAGTCGGACCGGAGAATTTTGGCCACTTGGACGGAAAAAAAGGAAATAGCTATATTGTTCGTGTGATAGATTGCTCCTATAGGGGCTCCCCTAATTGCACTTGTCATGGATTTGTTAATAACATCAGGTATGATGATGTGAATTTTTCTTTTGTTGCTCCAATTACTTCCTCTGGCACTAAAGACGTGTGTGAAATAATCAGGGAAAAACAGAAACAAAGCATGCAAGAAGTAATGTCCGCTTCTTTTCCCCACACCTTGGTTAAAGCTTTTCCAGCCAATCATAAGTCTTTTGACATTAGTGGAATGAAGCGAGTAAGCGATAGACTTGTTGTAATGTACGGAGAAAACAATATATTTGATGTTTTTTCCATTGACGATGCTCTTTTGATTCTTGAAGAAGATAGAATATCTGAAACTACTTCAATTCAGGCTTGGACTCTTTGCATAGCGCAGAATCAGGTGGCAAGAAACTTGCTTCGCCTGTATTCGAATAATCCGTCTTTGTCTGCAGTATAATAATTCATACGTATCAATCCGCGCACATCGCGCGGTGTTTTTTTTGCGCGGTGGAAGGGATTCGAACCCTCGATCTCCTCCGTGACAGGGAGGCGCTTTAAACCGGGCTAAGCTACCACCGCAAATGCCGATGGCAGGAATCGGACCTGCGACCTAACGCTTATGAAACGTCCGCTCTACCACTGAGCTACATCGGCTTTGGTATTTGACCATTCTATCAGAATTGACGTATAATTTCAACGCGGGGTAGAGCAGCCCGGTAGCTCGCGAGGCCCATAACCTCGAGGTCGTTGGTTCAAATCCAACCCCCGCAACACATTGCTTTTCTCATCAAAATTTTATAAAATAAGTGCATGTTGATAAGCACAAGACAGGCTTATTTTTTGGCTCTTATTTTTTCAAGTGTTTTAGCTTGGTTTTCTTTTTTCAGCATTATTTTTTTTGTGAGCCCCCAAAGCGCCGGCGCGCTTGGCGTTGTTGTTTTATACGCCAGCGCCGCCGCGGGTTTAATCAGTCTATCGATTGTTTTATACCAGGTAGTGAAAAATTCATGGCAGATAATAAAACTGAAGAAAAATTAATAGAAGTTTTGCGAAAAAGGCGCGATCCCGAAGCCAAAAGGTTAAAGCGTTTTCTTGATATGTCCGACCTGACGCGCACTCCCGGCAGTCCGCTGGCGGAGCTTGTTAAACGCATAGTTAATTTGCCGCGATTTTCTGATTTTGAAGTCTTAAAAGCGCCCGAAATTATCCCGTATGATATAAGTTTTAATCTGTTCAATTTTCCGGCGGATCATCCGGCCCGCAATCCTTCGGATACTTATTTTGTTGATAAAGACCATATTCTGCGGACCCACACCACGGTGATGTGGTATTATCATCTTGCTCTTCCAGGAGTATGGAATAAAATTAAAAAAGGTGAATCGGTTAGCGCGTTATCTTACGGAAAAGTTTATCGCAAAGACGAAATAGACAGAAGCCACATGAACGTGTTCCATCAAATGGACGGCTGGTACTTATGCCGTAGGAAAGACCACATTATAACTATAAATGATTTGAAAGATGTTTTAATTGAAATAGCGCAGGCAATATTTGGCAAAAATACTAAATATCGTTTTAATACCGACAAATTTCCGTACACTGATCCGTCACCGAAAAGGTACAATGGCTGGGCGTTCGGGTTCGGTCTTGAGCGGCTGGCCATTACAAGCATGGATTTGCCCGACATTCGTCTCTTATGGTCGCAAGACGAAAGGGTAAAGAAACAATTGAAACTGGGAAACAAATACAAAGAAGTTTCAAAGTTTCCACCGATCACCAGAGACATTTCATTCATAGCCGGCAAGGATTTTGTTCCTAATAATTATTTTGATTTAATCCGCGATATCGGCGGAATTTTAGTTGAAGAAGTCCGGTTAATTGATAAATATGAAGACTTGATTAAATTCGGACCGGATAGATCAAGCTACACATATCGCCTTATTTACAGAAGCAGTGACAGGACTCTTTTATCAAACGAAGTGGACAAAATTCAGGAAAAAATATATAGCGAAACCGCCAAACAATTTAACGCAAAACTAAGATGAAAAAACAATCAAATTACACCGCGAAAGACATTTATGTCTTGGAGGGTCTTGAGCCGGTAAGAAAAAGGCCCGGAATGTATATCGGTTCAACCGGCGTTGACGGCTTGCATCATTTAGTTTGGGAAGTGCTCAATAATTCTGTCGATGAAGCGATAGCGGGTTATGCCAAAAATATTGAAGTTATTTTATTGTCTGAGAATAAAGTTAAAGTTATTGACGATGGCCGCGGTATTCCGGTTGAAACTCATAAACAAACCAAAAAATCGGCTTTGGAAACCGTGATGACGACGCTTCACGCCGGCGGCAAGTTCGGCGGCGAATCCTATAAAATATCAGGGGGACTTCACGGCGTTGGCGTTTCTGTTGTAAATGCCTTGTCAAAATGGCTGAAAGTTGAAGTTTGTCGCGATGGAGCAACATGGACGCAGGAATATGAACGCGGTAAACCAACTACTAAGGTTAAAAAAACTGGGACTTGCAAGAAAACCGGGACTACCGTTACTTTTGACCCCGATCCGGAAGTTTTTGAAAAAATTGAATTTGATACCAATAAAATCCTGAATTATATTCGTGAACAGTCATATCTTACCCGCGGCATAAAAATTATTTTTAGGGACGAAACAAAAAAACCGCTGTTTTCTCACTCATTTTATTTTGAAGGCGGGATTGTTTCTTTCGTAAAGTATCTTGTAAGTGGCGAGAAACCCATACATGACAATATTTTTTATGTTGAAAAAACTTTTGATGATATTTTAGTTGAAGCCGCCTTCCAGTATACCGAAGATATCCAATCGGAAGAATTGAGTTTTGCCAATAATATACACACCGGAGAAGGTGGCATGCATCTTACAGGTTTTAGGACGGCTTCAACGCGCAGTTTAAATGATTATGCTCGTAAAAACGGTTACATTAAAGAGTCGGAAGAAAATCTGACCGGTGATGATGTTCGCGAAGGATTAACCGTGGTGCTTAATATTAAATTGCGCAATCCGCAGTTTGAAGGCCAGACCAAAGCCCGGCTGGGAAACCCGGAAGCGCGAACGGCGGTTGAAACGGTAATCGGCGAAACGCTGGCAGAATGGCTTGAAAAAAATCCGGCCGATGCGCGAAAAATTTTGGAAAAAACTATTTTGGCGTCAAAGGCGAGAAAAGCGGCCAAAGCGGCAAGAGAAACGGTTTTAAGAAAAGGGGTTTTGGAAGGATTGGCTTTGCCGGGGAAACTTGCCGACTGTTCAAGTAAGGATCCGGCCGAATCGGAATTGTTTATAGTAGAAGGTGACAGCGCCGGCGGCTCGGCAAAACAGGGCCGCGACCGGCGGTTTCAAGCGATTCTGCCCCTGCGCGGCAAAATTTTAAATGTTGAAAAGGCGAGGATTGATAAAGTTTTGGCTTTTAAGGAAATCCGGGCGCTGGTTATCGCGCTTGGCACGGCCATTGCCGAAGAGTTTGATATAAACAGATTGCGCTATCACCGGGTGATTATCATGACCGATGCCGACGTTGATGGGGCTCATATCAGAACTCTTCTTCTAACGCTCTTTTTCCGGTATTTGCCGGAGCTGGTAAATAAGGGCCATATTTATATTGCCGAGCCGCCTCTTTATAAAATCTCAAGCGGAAAAATGGCGGAATATGCCTACACCGATGCCGACAAAGAGGAAATTCTAGAGGCCTTCAAAAAAGAGAAAATTCTTAACCCAAACATCCAGCGCTATAAAGGCCTTGGCGAAATGAATCCGGAGCAACTGTGGGAAACGACGATGAATCCGGAAAACCGGACGATGAAAAAAGTGATGATTGAAGACGCCGAAAAAGCCAACAAGGTTTTTGATATTTTAATGGGCGACGAAGTGGCGCCTCGAAAGCGTTTCATCCAAACGCACGCCAAAACGGTAAAAAATTTGGATATTTGACACTAAATATATTAATTGCTATAATAGGCTTATATTTAAAAGCCCGAGGGCTTTTTAAAATTGCCACAATATGTTTGAGAAAATAAAACAATATTTTAAAGAGGTCAGGGTTGAAATGGCTAAGGTGAAATGGCCGACCAAAAACGAAACCGTTAATTATACGATGGTGGTTATCGGCGTGTCGGTCGCCGTGGCGGCGTTTTTAGGCGCGATGGACTACTTTTTTGGCCTGGGCCTAAACTTCTTTTTGTTCAGATAAAAAATGGCAAAACAACAATCACAAGGAAGAAATTGGTATGTGCTTCATACTTATTCGGGCTACGAAGACGCGGTGGCGCGCAATTTGAAGCAGAGAATTGAATCCTTAGACATGGAGGACAAAATTTTCAACGTTTTAGTTCCCAAAGAAAAGAAAATCAGAATTAAAAACGGCAAAAGGAAAGAGGTTGAAGAAAAAATTTATCCCGGCTATGTTTTAGTTGAAATGATCGTTACCGACGATTCCTGGTACGTGGTCAGAAACACGCCCCGGGTGACGGGTTTTATCGGTTCGGGCACCATGCCGATTCCGGTATCGGCCGAAGAAATGAAAGATCTGCAAAAACGAATGGGCGCCACGGATCAGAAATATACCATTGAATTTTCGGTGGGCGATCCGGTTAAAATTATTGACGGGCCGTTCAAAGATTTCGATGGCAAGGTTAGCGCCGTTGACGAAGAGCGCGGTAAGGTTAAAGTTATGATTTCCATGTTCGGTCGGGAAACGGCGGTTGAACTTGACTCATTACAAATAAAGAAGCTTTAATTTTTTAAACCTATGTCTAAAAAGATTAAGACTATAATAAAATTACAGATTCCCGCTGGGGCGGCAACGCCGGCGCCTCCGGTTGGCACGGCTTTGGGGCCGCATGGTTTAAATATCGGCGATTTTGTTAGTAAATTTAACACTGCCACCAAAGAAATGGCCGGAGATATCGTGCCGGTTGAGGTTACTGTTTATGAAGACCGGACTTTTGACATGAAATTTAAGACCTCGCCGGCCGCAGCGCTCTTAAAAAAAGCCGCGGGCATTGAAAAGGGGAGCGGCAATCCAAAGAAAGACAAGGTCGGTAAAGTGACTATGGCACAAATTCGGGAGATCGCCGAAAAAAAACTTGTGGATTTAAACGCTAACGATATAAAAGCTGCGGAAAAAATCATAATGGGAACCGCGCGTTCTATGGGGATTGAGGTGGAAAAATAAACCCAGTAAAAAAATCTGTTCTGATATCAGAACAGATTTTTTGTTGGTGTCAATGTTGTTGAAAAATTTTTCTTAAGTTAGAATGTTAAAACTTATAAATAGTTTTTTTAAAATTTAATAAGGAGAAAAAAATGACAAAAAGAGAAAAGTTGCGCGATAGAGTTCATTGGGCAATAACATTACTGGCTTCAG
>Ga0075947_129_pt2 | contig 8856 bp, 8 predicted proteins | sample RifGroA2_FD_68011 | JGI IMG/M metagenome (GOLD analysis project Ga0075947, IMG submission 68011) | Parcubacteria (Azambacteria) bacterium GW2011_GWA2_42_9
CAGGCCTTCCCGCCGAGGAACGCACCTTATGTGGTGGGTGAGGATATACTTGCGCGAACGTATTATGGCGGATAATCTTGAGAAGATTCTTCCCTGTTACGCGCGGCAAAAGGAAGCAGTTGTGCTTATTTTCCTGCAAAAATTCCATTGGATGAATGTCAAATTTCTTCTTTCAAAGCCGACAAAAGAAGAATTGTGGGGTTACTATTTCGGGAGATTCAAAAATCTTGATAGGCGCGTTCTTGAGGAGAAGATACGAAAAGAAAATCCGGTTTTATATTCCTATTGGACAAAAATTTCTGATTTTGCATAAAACATCGCACATTTTTTGAAAAATTGCCAGTGTGGCGGCAAGGTGAGTTCTTGTTGTGGGAACTTAAAACCTTTCGATATATCGAAAGGTTTTAAATACAGTTTATGTGCAGGATGCCCTTGGATTAAAACTGCTGGTTTCAAGATACGAACATGATAGAATGTTTATATGCCCAATGAAGAATACGTCCCATCTAAGGAAGAGATCCAAGCCGCGGAGATGATGATGACGGACGAACAGAAAAATATGAGTGAGGGAAGAACGAACTCATATAATAAGCTGGAGTCGTTCCTGGGCCTTAAAAATACTGTCTCATTAGCTGAACTCATCAATACTCTCTATGCGGATAAAATAACTCAACAAGATGCCGAGTGCAGAACCGTCCTGTTTCATGAACATGGTGTGGAGATGAGTCCGTACTGCGCCCCTGAGAGGTTTAATTTTTCCAGGCTAGAAGTAGCTGACTGGGAAAATATTCGAAACTCACAAATACCCGCCATCACGCTAATGGCGGCAAGTAACCATAATGATTTACGAGATTATTTCAAGAAGAAGAAGAGTTTGGGAAAAATATCTCGTTATACAGATCTCGATCTGCCACCACGACGAGAGGCTGAAATCAATGCTTTTTTACGTTCCTTACCTCTCGTACACAGCACTTCGGTCGATGCTTTGGATAAAATTCTTAGTGCCGGAAAGCTTATCAGTAATAAACGACTCTATTTTGAAGGAAAGAAGAGTGCGCTTGAGTTTCATTCCGACAGTCAAGGTACCACCACGCTCATGGATCGCACTCTAGGACTCGATGAGTATGTGTTTGCTGATTTTGCGCGACCCCACGTCTATCATTCTCAACAAGAGGTGACTATAGTTATAGACCCAGACACTATCTTCTCTCCGGGTGTATTCATGACAGCGAAAGATGTTCTGGATTGCGACATCGCCAACCCACTCCCGGAATACCTGTCCTCATCGCTCACGCCCGAGTATTTTTATGAAGCGGCAAAATTAAAAATTGCAAAAGAAGTAACCGAAGAAAGAGAGGTGGGGAGTAGGGGTGTTTATGAATCTCAATCTAGCTACAATACAATTAGACAATTCAGTGAAGGGCAGGATGGGTACACATATACAAACATAGGAAAGCAATTGAACTTTTCAACATGGGAGGTAAAACTCCCTGAAGTTCCCGTCTCTGCGATTCGCAAGGTTATTTTCCGTGACCAACAACAATTTGATAATTTTCGAGAACGTTTTCAAGGTGGTGATTTTGAACTCGTCTATGAGCCCAATCTTAAAGGAAATCAGTATCATGTCCTTAAGATTGCCGGTGAGTTTGAGAAACAATTCAATACTATTCGTGATTCGACAAATAGGGAGCAAATGTTTGAAGAAGTCAAAAAGTATCATACTATGGATGACGCCGAGTTTGAGACTTTTCGTTGCACTGATACGAATAAAAAACTTCAGGATAGTTATTCCGATATAATTCATTATCGCTCTTGGTATGGTCCCGAATATAAGAATGGAATACCTGTTCATGATTACCCCTCGAGGGGGAAGGAAACACTTAGAACAAGACATGGGGTCATCCATGGAGAAGTGGTCTATATCAGCTTTAAGTATGCAGTCATCCAAACACTTCACGACAACATCGCAGTTCCCTTTGAAGACCTTGTGAGTTCGGAAGGAAAGGCGTTAGCGGAACTAACTATTAATGGTTCAAGACCAGAATAGCACCTCATTTAGATCGCTGTTTTTGTTTGAATAATGAAAGCAGTATAGCATAGAGATCGTCACGGCGGTGGTTGAAACGGAACTCGCACCCTTTGAGATGCAGGTAGAAAGTGTGACTACGGAGGTCGGACCTCCGTAGTCTTCAGTAAGGGTTACTTTTTAACGAGTTTTAGTTTGGATCCAAACATTTCAAGCGCATTGAGAACGGCTTTTTTCTTGGCGGTTATCTCTACAAATCCAGCCGCATCATAGTTTCTCCACTTATTATACGGTGTTAAATCCGAATTCTGCGATTCTTTTTCAATGCCACCATTATGAATAGAATAAGATCCATTAAAAACATAAACTCCTTGATTGTCAGTAAGGATTATTATCCGCGCATTTGCAACACTTTCTTCTTTTTTGTAATCTTGCGCGTAATCTACCGAATCTATAATGATGCTTTGTATGGGATTTGTTCCCTCATCCATATTTTCATAAAGCCAATCTTTTACAACGTTCTCAAAATCAATAACACTGCCACCATCGCTTTCCACTCGCGCTTCTATGTAATCTGGTTGATCGTTTCGCTTGAATTCCTCGCTCCCTATTGATCCACTATTGCCACCCGCTAATTGATTTTCCACCTCAGTCTTTTCAGCAGAAGAACACCCCATAAGAATTCCCATTGCTGCCACAAAAGGCAGGAGTACCCCCCTGGTTTTACTAAGCACCTCCTTCCATTTTTGGTTCTCTTCTTTTGTTCCATCTTTTGCGCGGCTTTCTAACACGAGCCGTGCGACAGTATCGAGCCGTTCTTGCGTTCCTCGTATCTGGCGTATATCTTTAAGGTCTATTTTATCCCACTCGCCCCTCAATCTTTGTTGCATATTCCTGATACAAAAGCGCCTCGTCATTTGAAAGACGCTCATCTTTCGAAGAACCTCTTTCTGGCAAGTTTTCAAAACTTCCGCCATCAGGACCTCTAAATCCTTTTTCAAGACCTCCTCCTTCGAATTTCATAATTTTTAGATTAAGCTAGTAAATTTATAAAATATCTGTATTCATAGTATAGCAACAATCTCGTTAGTCAATCCAACCCATGTAACAACCCATACAAAGCCGTTAGACACAAAAAGAAAGGCCCTGAACAGTTTCCTGTGGAGACCTTAAGGGGAATCCAAGGGGAGTTATTAGAACACCGTGTAATAAAAAACCGGCCACATAACATGACCGGTTGAAATAAATATTACCTTGTTGTTTTCAGTGGTTACTCATTCCACCTTGTCCTTCTTCTTGCTGATTGACCAAATCAAGGCGCAAATGTGACGAGGGAGATCCAATGCTCTTTCCGGGTGGATTGATAACATAATCAATCCCCGCGCGGAACCCTTCGAGAAAAAGCCGAGCAAGAACATCTTCAATTTCGTGGTTGCGCGAAATAAGATTGAGCTTCATAAGCGCGTCGAGAGTGCTCCACAAGAGCTGTCTTTTGACTTGCCCCTCATCATCGTCCCTCATTTTAATCTCGTAGATTCCCACCGCGCGTTCAGAAGAGTTAACGCCAAAGTACTCCCCTTGCGCCTCATCCAGAGTCATTGTTGGCCGATATGAAAGAAAAGCATTCAAATCGCCATCCTCCAAACGACTCACCACTATATGCAGTTTTTCCACAGAACACCTCCTCAGTAATTAAAGTTGAAAAATTTCCCAAAAACTTTATACCACAAGACGCTCAAAAAATCAACCTTCTTGTCCTGTTTTTTTCCAAATATGTTTTCTTACCCAACGATACGCTTTTTGGACAAAGCGCCATTTGCCTGTTCCATACGGTTTACTTTCAGTGTTCTCATCGTCCTGTTTTTGCTTTTCCTGTTTCGAGTCTTTCTTTTTGTCGGGATTCTGCGGCTCTTTACGTTCTTCCCCAGAGCCGAGCTCCTTTTCTTTGTCGCCCCCATCTCTCTTATTCTTTTTGTCTTCCCCTTGTTCTCCTTGCTCCACACTATCGTGCGCGTCTTTTTGTCTTTCACCGCCCTGCCCCTTGCGTTGGCCCCCAGGTCCTTTTTCTTGGGGAGTATCCTGCGGCTGCTGGCCGTTCTCGTCTTGGACAGAAGCTTCTTCGTCAATATTTTTCCCCTGCATTGCGGCGATTTTTTTTCGTAACTCTTTTATTGCGTCGTCTGACTCTTTTTTCTTTTGTGCCACCTCGCGTTCTTTTTGTTTTTTTATTTCTCGATTTTTCCTCACTGTAGTGGTCGAATCTTCATTTACCGTGTCGTCAATCTCTTTGATGAGCTCGCCAAGTTTGTCATCCTGTTCTTTTTGGCTGGGAGCAATTGCCTTCATTTTTTCTAGCAGCTCTTTTTTCTTGCGCAGTTTTTGCTTAAAATTCTCGATCTCTTTTATATCCGTGAGATTCTCAAACTCTTCTTTTAATGCTCGCAGGGCATTCCGTGATTTTTCTACGTCTTCTTCGTTTGCGGAAAGATTTACTTCTCCTTGGGGTACTATTCGTCGAAATGTCTTGCTCCACTCCTCAACCTCTTTACTGTACCTATCACCGCCGACAATAATCGTATGGAGATCAACTTTTCCAAGAGGATTCTCGCCCATCTTTGATTCTCCATCAGTAAGGAGAAGCAAGTCCGCCTTCCCGAATTCCCCATCCGCTTCTATGTCCGCAACGGCCCGCTCGAGGGCCTCTTGTATGTCAGTGCCTCCATCATCCATGGACAAACGAAGCAATGTGCGGACAATATCGGTCAATTCATGTTGTTCCTCTCCCTTAAGGAGATTCCCCGGCGACCCCGCAAAAGGACGGAGCAAGAACTGTGCCCCTTCGTCGCAGCCTTTTTTAAGAAATGCGATGGCGAGAGCACGTGCCATCGCGCCCCGACCATCTTTAGAATCCATAGAGCCGGAAACATCAAGAAGTACATGAGTATACTGTTTCTCATCGCCTGTGGCGGGCATTGGCCTTTTGTATTTTTCTCGCCACTCACGTTTTAACGTCTCTCCCGCGAGAAGTTTTTTGTAAAAAAGCTCAGGGGCGATTTCTTCCATTGCTAATTCTGACGAAAGGGCACTAGCCACTTCCTCAGGGTTTTCTACAATACCAACGTCCATATTATCTGCGGGAATCGGAGAATCTCGTTCCTCGTCTTGAAATACTGCAGACCGTTTGAGCCGTATCTCGTCTAGCGCAAAATGAGCCTTTTTCGCAAGGTAAAACACAAATTGATCTTCGGGTGAGAGCGCTTCCGGATCGAGGTCGAACTCTCGTATATAGGTTTCAAGGTCAGGCTCTTTTTTTGAAGAATGATTCTCAAGCGTTTCAAGGTACTCTTGATTTGGCGCTAGCGTATCAATAGATTTTTTTATTCCTTGCGGCATATATTCTTGGGCTTATTAAAACAAAACCCCTCCCAACTTTCCGTCCATACGCTCGGACTCACTCTCGATGCGTTTCAATATGCTCTGCTTCAGGTCGTTTACCATAGCGTTATTGGGCGAAATATTCTCAATCATCCCGCGTATTTTCCCAAAGGTAAGATCGCTAATGTCAGTGAGCCCAAAGAACATCTTCACTCGTTCAATAAACGAGAAAGATATCTTTGATTTGTCCTTTCGTAATTCGAGAATCTCTTCTGTCATAGTGTGCACCCCCATAAATAGGTCAATGACCTCAAGATCCGACGCAGTAAGGTTGGCGAGAGTATTACTCAAGGCCTTTTCAAAATATTGTTCCTGGTCTTCTTGGTCACCAATCGTGCATACCATATATTTGAGATCGTTTAGGTCTTCTTTGGTGACTTCGGTATTCCCGCGCAAGAGCGCCGAAGCATTCAAAATATCTCTTGTTTTTGCCATGGTACGCGGGCTGATATAGAGTTCTGGTCGTTTATCTTTCTTTGCGCTCGCGCGAGCTTCGTTAACTAACTTCACATACTCAAGAATAACGGCATTTTTAAGGAATAGTACATGGGGAGGCGCGGTTATTTCTCGTCCTGGTTCCCGCCCTTCCGCAACATCAGCAAGAAAATCAACATACTCGAAAGGGATTTTTCTGTCCTGATTATTTTCTCCTGGTATTCTTACCTTTCCGACGTTTCGTGCATATGTTTCGTCTATACGGAGCATCTGATAGGGATCGTGACTCGGCATCATATATGCACGGAATGGGAACCGGTCAATGACTGCTTCGGTAATTTCTGTTGCCCGGACATAATTTGATGTTGCAATCGCCGAGTGGAGTACCGCCTCGACATACTGCTTGCCTTTCCTAAAGAGACGCTCGTTGAGTATGCCAAGCAAAGAACGGAGCGCGACGTCATTTGAGTCAAAGATTTCATCAAGAAAAGCGAATTCAGCATCAACAATTGACCCCTTGGTCTCATGAACAATACTCCCCTTTTTAAGTTCCTGCAGATTGACGGCACCCACAAGCCCCTCCTCGGTAGTCCCTTTTGTCATTTGGACGGAAAACGCCCTACTGCCTTCAAATTGGCCAAAGACTGCTGTAGCGTAGAGCGACTTCGCAAGACCTGCGCGGCTGTAGATGAGTTGATGTTCCCGTGTGAGCAGAGCATAGAGTGTTTGCGTGAGTAATTCTTCGCGGCCAATCACTTGCTTGCTGACGCCACGCATGGATTCTTTCAGCTCCTGTACGAGCGCTTGCGGATCATATTGCTCACGCGCCCGCATAACCTCCTCGGAATGGGGGATGGTACTCGCAGCACTCTTTCCTCTAATGATAATGGTTTTTGCCTCCTCAATATCCCCACCCAGTACTGCTTGAGAAATATCCCGTGCATCCTCGTTTGAAAGTGCCCCTCCTTTTGCCAGCGTCGTGGCTTCCGCGATTGCAACCGCTCCTTCCTCTGCCGCTTTTGGTGCAAGGGGTTCTTCTGGTACCTTGAGATCCCCAAAAATCGAGGGTTCCGGCTCTTGTGGTTTTGCTTGCTCTGTTACTGGGACAGCATTCTCGGGGGTGGCGTCCGACCCCTCTTCATAAAGATCAAGAAATGACCGATTGACCTTAAAATTGTCCTGATCCCCAATCCCTTTAACGTGAACATGATCACGGCAAATCATAGTAATTGTCTCCGTATGTGCAGAAAAAGCGCCTGCCGCAAGCGGTTGATCTGGCATCATTTCCTGCTCAAGAAGTTCTCGCGGCACTCCCCCTTGTTTGTCGTAAAAACTCTGATATTTCGCTACATGTATTAGGGTTGCTTTCATTTTTTCAGCACTTGGAAGGTTATCTCCGTAATATTTCTGCAGGAGTCTAATAAGGTCGTGTGGCATTGTGCTGGTATCACTTCCCATTATTGCAAGGGGTGATAAGTCGTCAAGAAATTTATTCGGGTCATAGAGTGCGGCGACATTTTCTGTCGGAGCGTTCTCTTGCCCACCCCCTATTGCAGTTTGTTTCATTATATTTGTTATTAAATCTAAATTAATAATTTCACTCAAACTTAAATTTCAAATCCAAATTACCATTTTTTATAATTATATTATAAAAAAATGCAACGTGCAATATAAAAAGACGCCTCGAGCAGTTACCTGTCGGGGCGTAAAATTATCTTACCACTTATTGAATGCACGTATTGCTGTAAATCCAACCACAATGGCGACCAGCAACTTTACTTGTGGGAAGAAGAACGCAATTACGGCACCAACGATGGCGGTTATTAAGAACGTGACCATGACCGGCTCCAAACCCCAGAGGAACCCCGAGGTGCGGGTGTGACAATGTGTCGCACAGTACTCACAAAGAACTGCACCTTTTGAAAACTCGAACTAATTCAAATTCTCAAAAGATGGGGCGATTATTCAATCGCCCGCAAGACCGAATACTCCCGGTTATAAAATGTCTAGCGTCCCGGAATTTCTTTAGGAACCTTCGGTAAGCAGTCCGAACACAACCGCTTGCCAACCTTCAGTATCCTCTCGAGCTCCTTTTTGAGCCCAACAACGATTGGAGCGTTGAGATCAATGGGAACTTGCATATCCCCGTCTCTCACTTCCTCGACCAACATCTCGTTCACTGCGAGTGGCGCATCTTTTTGCCCGCACCCCTCGCATGTCCCCACCCCAGCAATAACCCAGTCGAGATGCCCGTCAACACTGAATTCGCGTTGCCGGAACGAAATAAAAATCGTTTCGTTCATACCAACCTCCTTAATTCCTGTCGACATAACCCCGACAGATTGGGTATTGAGTCTTATTACCCCAATCATGCGAAGCGCCACACGATAGATGGTTAGTAAGAGATCTAATCCGCACGCTCTCGAGGAGAGAGATTTTGCCCCGAGATAAACCCGAGAACAAAAGAACTGCGCCTCATATCTCATTCCATCAATGATGACGCCCCGCACGATTGGGGCAATGTTTCTTTCAAAGAACTTCTATCCCATTGAAAATTCAAACAATTATTTAAATCCTCAAAAGATAGGGCGAGAGAAAAGTTTTTAGCTTTTGCTCGCCCAGTGTTTAACCCTACGGTCTCGCTCTGCATTATGAATTTTGCAGAATCCCCGCTCCGGCCTGGGTTTAGACCTGCCTTCTTACTTCCCGCGGAGAATCATCCGCAAGCCAGCGAAAACAATCACGATTGCCAACGCCGGGCCGAGAAGCGGCATCAGGGCGGCGGCGAATCTGTTGACCGCCGTTTCCAGGATGCCGGGGTTGATTAGCACAACAATCAACCCAATCCCTGCGAGCGTTGTCAGAAAACGCCGCGGGGTTCCTCCGAAAAACCGAAACCAGTTTCCCATGACTATTTCCTCCTGCCGAAATCCGTCGGCGAATTCGGTTGGCTATTATTA
>Ga0075947_118_pt1 | contig 8628 bp, 7 predicted proteins | sample RifGroA2_FD_68011 | JGI IMG/M metagenome (GOLD analysis project Ga0075947, IMG submission 68011) | Parcubacteria (Azambacteria) bacterium GW2011_GWA2_42_9
CGGATGCCAATGCCAAGTATTCTGGCATCGCCACTTCAAGCTTGGATCAAAAAATCGTCGATACAACACTGGGTTCCGGAAGCGATGAAAAAACGGTTGCGGAATACAAAGTTGATGTTATTGAAAGCCAAAAATCCGGCGCTTATACTTCTTCGCCGGTAACCTATACGGCGCTGGCGAATTAGCGAAGTTTCATCCGGGCAGTTATATCACTTGTTGAAATCGTATCAATATGATACGGTAAATGCATATAAATGATACGAAAATGAAAAAAATAAGCCCAAAACAGCAGAAGGTTATCAGAATTTTTATCGAGAAAGGGACTATGAGCTCGTCGGAAACGCGCGACGTTTTTTTGAAGATGGGCGAGAATATTTCGCTCGTGACAGTCAAACGCGCGCTATCTGAAATGACGAAAGAAAGAACCCTTATAACTGAAGGATCGGGAAGAGCTACTAAATACAAAATAAGCGCAATTGGCAGGATATTTGCCGAGATTGATGCCAAAAAATATTCTTCCATTGAACCGGACAAGCGCTATGGCCTGAGTTCATATAATTTTGACTTGCTTTCATCTTTGCCGGCAGGTATTTTTTCTGACGATGAATTGAAAATTTTAAACAGCGCAACTAAAGAGTATAAAAAGAGAACGAAAGATTTGCCACCGGCTATACAGAAAAGGGAGTTGGAGCGGCTGATTATAGAATTATCGTGGAAATCTTCAAAAATAGAAGGCAATACCTACACCCTGCTTGATACGGAGAAACTGATCTTGGAAAACAAGGAAGCGCCCGGGCACAGCAAAAAGGAAGCGCGGATGATCTTGAACCACAAAGACGCCTTCAATTTTATTCATGAAAATAAAAGCCGTTTTAAAACTCTGACGCGGAAAAATCTGGAAGAGTTGCACGCTCTTTTGGTCAGGGATTTGAGCGTCGGCCTGGGATTACGCAGCAAACCGGTTGGCGTGACCGGTTCAATTTATAAACCGCTGGATAATATCCACCAGATTTCGGAGGCGGTTTCCAAACTTTCCGCGGCAGTGGGCAGAATGCAAACGCCTTATGCCAAGGCCTTAATTGCTCTTTTGGGTATAAGCTACATTCAGCCGCTTGAAGACGGAAACAAAAGAACGGCTCGGCTAATGGCCAACGCTCTTTTGCTTTCTTATGGCTGCGTCCCGCTTTCTTACCGCAGTGTTGACGAGAACGATTATCGCGAAGCCGTTTTTGTGTTTTATGAATTAAATTCTATAATGCCGTTTAAAAAAATCTTCGTTAGCCAATATGATTTTGCCTCAAAAAATTACGCGGTGAAATAAACTCTAGCGTGTGGATAACTTCCTCTTGCAAAAATGATATAATAAAACCAACGGTAAAATCATTAAAATTTAAATAAAAATATGGAGGTAAATTTTAATAAATTTTCAGTAAAAATTAAAAAAGAGTTAAAAACAACTTCCGGTTTTGATAACGAAAAATTCTGGCCGGTTTTTATGGTGAGTTTGGCATTGCTTTTAATGGTCAGCTTCGGGCCGGATTTGATTGAGTTTGCCCAAGCCGCCACCGGCAGCGTGGCGTTAAATGTTACTATCGCTTCCACTTTAACTTTTAATATGGACGCAACGACAAAGGCCTTTGCCGCTTTAACTCCGGGTACGCCGGTGCAAGCTACTTCACTGCTTTGGATTACCACTAATAACGCGATCGGCCACAATACCACGATAGCGCGGGCGTCAACTACGGCGACATTATCATCCGGCGCTCAAACAATATCCGACAATCCCAGCGGCAACAACTGGACGGCGCCGGCGGCGACTTCAACTACCACCGGACCTTCGGCGACGTGGGCCAACGGCACAACGCAAGGCCTGGGTTTTAGGGTGGTGGTAAGCGGTACCGATATCGGGACCGGCGCCAGCACCACTTGCGGAGCGGCCACTGGCTGGTGGGGCGCCACCGACGACGGCGCGGCTAAATTTTCGGGTGTTTCCACTTCCAGTTCGGCTCAAAAAATCGCCGACTGTAATCAATATTTGTCCGGCGGCGGAGGCCAAACGGTGGTTTACAAGCTTGACACTCCCACCACTCAAGCCGCAGGCACTTACACTTCTTCGCCAATAACCTATACTGTTCTGGCCAACTAAAGCGTGAAGCGCGAAGCGTTAAACTATGGATAAAAGTTTTAAACTGACGATTTTTATTGCTATTCTGTTTTCAGCCCAATTTTTTATTGGGCTGTTTTGGTTTCATGCGGCGCAAGCCAAAATTGGCTTTACTATATTTCCGGCAAAACTTTCCTTGGAAGTGAATAAGGGCTCGGAATATAATGGCGTTATCAGGTTAACCAATGACGGCGACGATAAAACCATGGTTTTAGCCGACGTTCAGGATATTCTGCCGACATCGGGCAGTTCCGGATACAGCTACTTACCAAAAGCGCCCGGGATAACCACGCTGGTTGATTGGATAGAGGTTAGCCGCAAACCGTTTGAGCTAAAAGCACATCAAACCAGGGAAATACCGTTTACAATAAAAGTGCCGGCCGACGCGTCGGCCGGCAGCCGTTTCGCCGTGATATTTGTCGCCACCGGCTCTTTAGGCGGCGGCGGCCAGTTGAACGTGTCGGCGCGGACCGGCACCGTCGTTTTGTTAACCGTGCCCGGCGATTTCCGGCAGACGGGGGAGATTTTAAATTTTCGCGCGCCCGAATTTATCTGGAAGAGAAACCCGATCACTTTTAAATTTGATTTTCAAAATACCGGCACCGTTTATTTTGAGCCGAAGGGGACAATCGTTGTAACAAATATCTTTGGGAAAAAAATTGTGAATATAGAAGTCGCGGGTAATGTGGTTTTGCCGACCGGAATGCGGACGCTTGAAGCCGTGTGGCCGAAACCCAGCTGGCTTTTGGGAATTTATAAAACTCACCTGGCAATCAGCGTTACCGGCAAAGGAGATGTTGCCACAAAAGACGCGGTTTTTTACGCTCTGCCTTTCTATCCGAGCTTAGGCGCGCTTGGAATTTTAATTATATTAATAATAGCCGGCTGGTATGTTAAAAAGAATTTTCAATTTACAATTATTAAAAAAGAATAATGGTATTTTTGGCATTCTCTTTTTTCCCGTTCTACTCTCTACTTTCTACTTTCTACTTTCTAACAGCGTTTTTGCCGACACCGGCAATATAACCTTGACGGTTACGGTTTCAGCCAGCGCGGTTTGCGGCAACGGCGTTATTGATACCGGAGAACAATGTGACGGTTCTAATTTAGGGGGAGCGACTTGTGTTACTCGCGGCAATACCGGCGGAACTTTAAGTTGCAGTAATTGTTCATATAATGAAACCGGTTGCACTTCGGGCGGAGGAGGCGGCGGCGGAGGAGGCGGCGGCGGGGGAGGCGGGGCGATAGTGCCATCCGGAACAACTGTGATATTTTCCGGGCGAGCGTATCCAAAAAGTAGCGTAACGCTTTTAAAAGACGCCCAAGTGGCGGCTTCGTCGGTCGCCGGCCCCGATTCCAATTTTTCCATAACGCTTGGCAACCTTTCCGCCGGCAGTTATATTTTTTCCATTTACGGTGAAGATAAAGAAGGCCGCCGCTCAAGCTTGTTCAGTTTCACGGTAAGCGTTACGGCGGGCGTCACCACTAATGTCGGCGGCATTTTTATCGCGCCGACAATCGCGGTTGATAAAAGCGAAGTGAAAAAAGGCGACAATCTCGCGATTTTCGGCCAATCCGCGCCTTCGTCGGATATTACTATTTCTGTAAATTCCGATGAAGAATTTTTTGCCAAAACCAAATCGGACGGCGGCGGCGTGTATTTGTATAATTTTGACACAACTCCCGTAGATTATGGCGACCACAACGCCAAATCCAAGGCGTCTTTGGCCGGCGCTCTTTCCAGTTTTTCAAGCGCGGTGAGTTTTAAAGTCGGCACGCAAAACATCACGGCTCCGAAATTGGTTAAAAAGGTCTTAAAAGGCGAAGTTAATAATGATGGCCGGGTCAATCTCATTGATTTTTCCATCGCCGCGTATTGGTATAATCGGACAAGTCCGCCGGCGAAAGTTGATTTAAACGGCGACGGCAAAGTCAACCTGATTGATTTTAGCATTATGGCGTATTACTGGACTGGGTAAGAATATGAAAAACAAATTTAAAATAATAATTCTACTTTCTATTTTCTATTTTCTATTTTCTTTGCAGGCAAGCGCGACAAGTTTGAATTTAGTTTCTCAAACTAATGAAATCGATATTGGCAGTCAGTTTCAAGTTGACTTAATGCTTGACGCCGAAGGCGAAGATATCAACGCGATTGAAGGCAGTATAATTTTTCCGAAAAATTTGCTGGAAATTAAAGAAATCTATACCGGCAGTTCCATAATCAAATTTTGGGTTGAACGTCCGCAGATGAACGCGGAAATTAAATTTAGCGGAGTTATCCCCGGCGGATTTAGCGGCGTTTTAAGCCCGTATTATAAAGGCGGAAGACAGGGTAAGGTCTTCAGTTTAATTTTTGCCGCCAAAACCGAAGGAGTCGGCAATGTTGCAATAAAAAACGCCAAGGTCTTGTTAAATGACGGACAAGGGACGGAGGCTGACGTGCGAATTTCTAATTTCCAATTTCTAATTTCTAATCAAATCCCAAGCTCCACATTTCAAGCTCCAAGTTCTAAAGACACTAATCCTCCGGAATTATTTACTCCGGAAATTGCGCGCGACCCAGATATTTTTAATGACAAGTGGTTTTTGGTTTTTGCGGCGCAGGATAAGGACTCGGGCGTAGATTATTATGAAATCGCGGAGAAACGCGGAAGCAATATAACGCAGAATTATGCCGAATTGCGGTGGCAAGCGGCGGAAAGTCCGTATCTTTTAGAAGACCAAAAGCTTAAAAGCTATACATATGTAAGAGTGATTGACAAAGCGGGCAACACCAGAATCGTGTATTTGCCACCAACGGTGCCTTGGTATAAAAAATGGCCTGTGTATATACTTGTCGGTTTAGGACTCGTAGTTGTGTTATTATTAATAAGATGGTTGTGGAGGAAATCAAAATCACAAAAAAACTTATTTTAGCGTTGTTGTTCTGCGTCGGTTTGGCATTGCCCGCTCGCGGCACAGGCGCGGCAACGCTGTATTTTTCTCCGTCTTCGGGCACTTATAACACGGGGCGCAACTTCACCGTAAGCGTTAAGGTCTCAACAAACGTTCCGGTAAACGCGGTCTCGGCGGTAATAAATTATCCCAACAACAATCTTGAAGCCGTGGGAATTTCTAAAACCGGCTCAGTTGTTAATTTATGGGTTCAGGAGCCGTCATTTTCTAATACCGATTCTTTGGGCAATGTTCGTTTTGAAGGGGTGGTTTTAAATCCAGGTTTTACCGGCGAGGGCGGAGTGCTTGATATTACTTTTAGGGTCAAGGCCAAGGGCGGGGCGAATCTAAATTTCTTTTCCGGCACGGTTTTGGCTAACGACGGCAAGGGAACCAACGTTCTTTCAACTTTTAAAAACGCTAAATTCAGCTTAGAAACCGGCGCCGCTTTGGGCCCTCAAGAATTGGGAACTTCCGGTTTACCATCTTTACCTTTTGTAAGGCACTACATTAAAAATAAAGACGGCAATATTGTTTTTGCCTATGACAGCAATTCGGACGGCAAATACGTCAACCACTTATTTAATAAGTTTGAATGGCTGATACCTCCAGGTGTCGTCGGCATGGCAATTTTGTTAAACGACCGGCCAAGTTCCAACCCGGGCTCAAAATCAGATGGCTTTTTTGACAGTAAGACCTACGAACTGGATGATGGAATTTATTATTTCCACATCCGTTTTATCAGCGCTCTTGGCGCCGGCCCCGTTTTGCATCATAAATTTATTATTGATACCGTTCCACCGGCTGATTTTAATATTATTTTTCCGACCGGAAGCGTCACCACCAATCCGACGCCGAGATTTCGATTGAGCGCTGAGGATGATGTCGGTATAGATTATTATCAGATAAAAATTGACGACGGCGACTTCTTTGACGCTAAAGGACTGTTTTTTTTGGATGACACCTATCTTGCTCCAAAATTATTTCCGGGAAATCATTCAATTACGGCGAGAGCTTACGATTTTGCCGGCAACTATATGGAAAGCGTAAGCGATTTAACGATTTCGCCGACGATCCAGCCGAAAATAATTGAATATCCCAATAATGTATTGCTTCCCGTAGAGACCCTGATCATAAAAGGGACGTCGCTGCCATCGTCAAAAATAGAGGTTTATTTGAATAGAGACAAATATGAGCCAATTGTTTTTGACGGCGCGGCCGACAAAAATGGCAATTGGCAGGCGATTTATAAAGAAGAAATCCCACCAGGCGTTTATAAGGTTTCGGCTAAGCAATTTTTGGAAAATGGCGCCGAAAGTTTGTTGTCGGATCCGGTTTATGTGGGAGTTAACTCGCGGCTTTGGCGGTTTTACCAGTATTTTAAAAATATCAGCGTTTTCTTAAGCGCCGGACTTGCCATTATCGTGATTTTATTAGTGGGCGCGGTTTATTATCTTTATAAAAAGCGCGGCGGTAAAAATTGGCGTCTGTCTAAAAAAGAAGTTCGGGAAGTGAAAGACACGGTTTCTTCCGGGTTTAAGAAATTAAGAAAAGACATCAAGCGGCGCGAAGAGCCCAATCGGGTTTTAAAAGATATTTCTAAAATTGAGAAAGACATTGAAGAGGAAATAAAAGATGTTGAAAAATAAAATTTTAGCGATGTTCGTTTTCAGCATCGCTTTTGCGTTGCCCGCAGGCGCGGCGACGCTGTATTTTTCTCCCTCCTCCGGCACGTATCAGACCGGACGGAATTTTACGGTAAATGTTAAAGTTCAGTCGGAGACATCGCTTAACGCCGCTTCGGGAGTTATCACTTTTCCGACCGATAAACTGGAAGCTGCAAGTATTTCCAAGACCGGTTCGGTGTTTAATCTCTGGGTGCAGGAACCCTCTTTTTCAAATGTTGATTCTATCGGCAATGTAAGATTTGAAGGCATTGCCTTAAATCCCGGATTTTCCGGAGACGGGAAGTTAATAAGCATTACTTTTCGGGTTAAATCGTCAGGCGCTGCTGCTTTGAATTTTTCAAGCGGTTCGATTTTGGCAAACGATGGACTCGGCACCAGCATATTATCGGGGTTGGGGAATGCCAATTTTACTTTACCCTCCGGCGCCGTTTCGGCGCCGGAAGAAATCGCGGCGCCAAGCCGTTTGCCGGCGAAACCTCTGGTTAAACACGAAATTAAAGACGCTGATGGCGAAATGGTTTTGGTCAGGGACTCGGAAGCGGCGGAAAAGTGGACCAGCGGCCGGTATAATAAATTATCTTGGGTAATTCCCTCGGGCGTTACCGGCGTTTCATTTTTACTTAACGATCGGTCTTCATCTAATCCCGGCTCCAAGTCCGACGGACTTTTTGACAATAAGGTCTATGAAAATCTTGATGACGGAATTTATTATGCCCACGCGCGCTTTTTAAATTCTTTGGGAGCCGGCCCCATTGAACATTTTAAATTAATGGTTGACGCGACGCCGCCGGGGCCGTTTAGCATTATTTTTCCGGATGGCGAAACAACGCCCAACCCGACGCCAAGGATAAGGTTTGAAACAACCGATAATCTTTCCGGCATTGACCGCTACGAAGTTAAAATTGACGATGGTAAATGGTTTAACGCGGCCGAGCTTAAGACGTCTTCTTATGTCTTGCCAAAATTAACTCCCGGCGAGCACGCAATTTCAGTAAGGGCGTACGATAAAGCCGGCAATTACACCGAGCAAAATTCCAAAATAATAATCGCTCCGGTAGCTTCTCCCAAAATTACGGAGTATCCGAGCAATATTATTTCTCCCGGCGAGAAGCTGACGCTTAAGGGAACGGCCGTGTCTAACGCAACGGTAGAAATTCATCTGGAAAAAAGGGGCGAGGCGCCTATCATATTTAACGCGGCGGCAGGCAAAGACGGCGGCTGGGAGGCGACTTATGAAAACATAATTCCTTCCGGCGCTTACGAAGTGTGGGCAAAACAGATTTTAGACACGGGAGCCGAAAGCTTGCAAAGCAATACGGTTTATATAGGCGTCAACTCCTGGTTCTGGCGCGCCTTGCAGTGGCTTAAAAATATCGGCGGAATAGTAATTGTTGGGCTGATATTACTGGCGGCGTTAGTTGTCGGTGTGTATTACTTTATTCATCATTTCAGAATGTGGCGGATTAAATTGCGGCGGGAAGTGCATGAAGCCGAAAGCGCGGTGTCTGCAGGCTTTAAGAAACTGAAAAAAGAGATAAAAAGCGGCAAAACTTCGTCAAAAGTATTGAAAGATTTATCGGATATAGAAAAAGACATTGAAAAAGAAATAAAAGATATTGAAAAGAGATAGATATAAAGTTATCAAAAGTTAAATCTAATTCGCCAGCGCCGTATAGGTTACCGGCGAAGAAGTATAAGCGCCGGATTTTTGGCTTTCAATAACATCAACTTTGTATTCCACAACCGTTTTTTCATCGCTTCCGGAACCCAGTGTTGTATCGACGATTTTTTGATCCAAGCTTGAAGTGGCGATGCCAGAATACTTGGCATTGGCATCCG
>Ga0075947_127_pt1 | contig 8361 bp, 10 predicted proteins | sample RifGroA2_FD_68011 | JGI IMG/M metagenome (GOLD analysis project Ga0075947, IMG submission 68011) | Parcubacteria (Azambacteria) bacterium GW2011_GWA2_42_9
CCTGAGTTTATCGAAGGATCAAAAGCAATGACATCAGTTACAGCGGGTTCGCCTTTGGTTAGGGTGCCGGTCTTGTCCAGCACCACGACATTAATTTTACCCGCCAGTTCCAGGGCCTCGGCGTCTCTGATAATAATTCCTTTTTCCGCGGCCTTGCCAGTGCCGACCATGATGGCGGTCGGCGTAGCAAGCCCCAAAGCGCAGGGGCAGGCAATCACCAAAACCGCCACGGCATTTATCAAAGCGAAACCCAAAGACGGCGCCGGGCCCCAAATAAACCAGATAATGAATGAAGTGATGGAAATCAGTAAAACAACCGGCACAAAATAACCGGTTATCTGATCGGCTAATTTTTGAATCGGCGCTTTAGATGCCTGCGCTTCTTCAACCATTTTGATTATTTGAGAAAGAAATGTTTCTTTGCCGACTTTAGTCGCCTTAAACTTAAAAGCGCCGGTTTTATTGATAGTGGCGCCAATGACTTTGTCGCCAACTTTTTTATCAACCGGCATTGATTCGCCGGTAACCATTGATTCGTCAATTGCCGAGTTTCCTTCAATTATTACGCCGTCAACCGGGATTTTTTCTCCCGGTTTAACCAAAATAATATCTCCGACTTTAACATCTTCAATCGGCATTTCCATTTCATTACCGTCTTCGTGCCCGCCTGCCGGCGAGGCAAGAATAATATGAGCGGTTTTTGCTTGAAGCTTTAAAAGCTTTTTAATCGCTTCCGAAGCCGAACCTTTGGCTTTAGCTTCCAAATATTTTCCTAAAATGACCAGCGTAGTAACCACCGCCGCCACGTCAAAATAAACTTCAAATCCGCTTCTGCCGGCAAGTTCTAAAAATACAACGGAAGAACTGTAAAAAAACGCGGCGCCGGTGCCCATTGCCACCAGCGTGTCCATATTGGCGGTGAAATTCTTCAGGCCAAACCAGGCGCCGCGCCAAAATTGCCAGCCGACCCAAAACAAAACCGGAGCGGTAAGAATAAATAATAGTAAAAACCTCGGCGACGTTCTAATAATTTTTCCCACTATCGGAACAAATTCCGGAAAACTTAAAATCATCACTAGAACCGATAAAATAGCGCCTATAATAAATTTCTTTTTTAAAAGCGCGATTTCCGATTCTTTTAGCATTTTATGATGGTCGTGTTCCGCTTCACTGCCGGGTTTTGTTTCCATTGCTATATGTCCGCCATGAACACTTTTGGCTGATACATTGTCTGCTTGAATCATCAATTTATAACCGGTTCCGGCAACGGCGTTTTTTAAAATTTCCGGCGTTGCCGGTTCTTCGTACTCCACCATTGCCTTTTCCGACATCAAATTAACCGAGGCGTTTTTAACGCCCGACACTTCTTTTAGCGTCCGTTCAATCGTAAGCGCGCAAGCCGCGCAATGCATCCCTTGAATTACAAATTGTTCTTTTTTCATTATACCGATTATATTAGGCGGTTTTCATAAACCGATTGTGAAGCCAGGCAAAAACATACGCGGTAATGTAGGTAAGAACAATTACCTCAACAAATCCGTATATTGCTTCCGGCCAGCCGACTAACCCCGCTTCCAGATTCACGAGATGAACCATATAGCTGAAAAGTTTCATCGCCAAATCCGGCGCCAAAGCGACAAGAGTGGCACAAATAACATACCAAACTCCCATTACCGCGCTGGCCGCCAGCGAAAATTTATTTTTATCAAGTTCCATATTTATATTTTAATTTAATTTTTAATAATCCGACCTTTATATTATATAACACATCCTTGACCTTGATTGTTAACAGGGAGCACGACTTGGCTTAAAATATTTTGATAACCGGAAGCGCTAGAATAATTTGACCCCAAAATTTCTTTTGGATCGGCGTCTTCCCAATTAATATTTTTCTTTTCCTTCAAATATTTGGCGATTATTAAATAAGTGTCGGGAAACCAATATGAATTTACGGCAAGCGCGGTTTTATACATATCGCTTTCAGAAACGCCTTGTGAAGCCATAAGTTCTAAAAGCCCCAGCATCGCCATCCCGTGATTGCAATCGGGAAAATAGGTTGGATTATCACAGCAGGGGCGATATATATTTTTTGATACCTCTTCAACTAGTTTTTGCTGTTCGGGTGTCAGTTTAATAAATTCGTGACGAGAATAATGATTTATTGTATTCCCTTTCGCAATTGTCCAGCCGCCGGTTGAGGCAAACCCTCCGGCTCCACCATAACGGGAATCCATCATCGGTCCTTTTTCTAAAATTTCATTTTTATTGCCGAGCCCCAGCGCCCATAGTAGATTTAAAATAAAACCGGCATTTTCTTGGGTGATTTTTAATTTTCCGGTCTCCTCTTCCAAAAGTTGTTTTTTCTCACTTGTTAACCCGCCTCTCTGCGCGTAAATCGCTTCAAGTTTGGCGCGATCAATGACGCCGGCGTTTATCATCCGCGCCCCAAGATTGCCCCAAACGATAGGTAATTCAATAGAAGATACCTGTATTGCCCGATCCGGCTCTGAAATTTTGGTTTCTGCCGGGTTAAACCACGCGTAAACGACAATAATTGCCGAAAGCGCAACAGCTGTTGGTATTAAGTAATTTTTACTTTCATTCATTTTATTTTCCGCCAGGGGCGGATCCGCCTTCGGCGGAAATCCCTAAAAGTTCCACTTCGAAAATCAAAGTGGCGTTTGGCGGGATTGCGCCGCCGGCGCCGCGAGAGCCGTATGCCAAGTCAGATGGAATTGTAAGTTTTCTTTTTTCGCCGACTTTCATTCCCTTTACTCCGATATCCCATCCTTTTATCACTTGTCCGGCTCCCAAAGTAAATTCGAAAGGAATCCCGCGGTCAACGCTGGAATCAAATTTTGTTCCATTTACAAGCATGCCTGTGTAATGGACATAAACAGTGTCGCCGTTTTTGACTTCTGTTCCGGTTCCTTCTTTCAATATTTCTATTTTTACCCCTCCATCCACACTGATTTGCGGCGTTTTCCGGTATTTTAAAAACAGGAGCCCGCCAATGGCAATAATTATTAAACTTATGATTATAATCATATTTTTCATATATAAATATGTTAGCAAAAATTTTAAAAAAACAAAACCCTTATAATATAGTCATTATAAAAAATCAAATACCTTAATTCCTGCGGCCGCAAGAATTAAAGTATGCAAGATAAAATGTAAAAACAAATTATTTTTCGATTTCTATAACTTTCTGCCTTGAGGCAAAGCCGGAAATGAGCCGGACTTTAGAAAGCGAAACGCCGAAATGCTTTGCCAGTGCTTCAATAATCGCCGCGTTAGCACGCCCTTTAACCGGCGGCTCTTTGACGCAAATTTCAAAATTGGTTTCACTTAATTTTTTGATTGATTCTACTTTGCTATTAGGTTTTGCTTTAACAAAAATTTTCATATCGTTTAGTTAAGTAAAAAACAAAGTATGCCGACAACATACCGATAGCGGCGCCGGCCAAAATATCTAAAGGATAATGGACGCCGGAAGTAATGCGGGCAATACCCATAACCACAGCTGCCGTAAAAAATACCCAGCCCCATTTTTTATTGTAAAAATAAATAGCCATTGCCAAAGCGAAGAAAAACGCCGCGTGGCCCGACGGAAAAGAGCAATTAGCGTCTTCGGCAAGCTGATTTACTGTATAAGCCATGAACGGCCGCGGCCGACAGTAAAAAAAACGGATGATTTCGGTGATAACAAGCCGCGATAAAACGACCGAAATCGCAACTGTTAAAAATACTTTTATCCTATCTCTATAAAACGGCGCCAAAAAAAGAATCGCGAAAAAAAGTACCGCTACAAAATATCCAAAATAATCGGCAAAAAAAACCGCAAACCAATCAAAAACCTCCGATTTGCCGGATAAATTATTGAATAAATAAAAAAGTTTAATATCGTAAGCCATTTCAAATTTCTCCATTATAAACCACTTTATATATAACGCCGGCTTTATCGTCAGAAATATACATAGTGCCTCCGGGCTGAACCAGAATATCAACGGGGCGGCCAAGCACGCCGCTTGAAGTTAGCCAGCCGGTTATAAAATCTTCGGTTCCGAGATAATTCCCCTTGCTGTCAAGTTTTATTCGTACCACCTTATAACCGGTCGGAACGCTGCGATTCCAGGAGCCATGGTAAGAAACGAAAAGATTATACCAATACCCTTTCGGCCAGCCCTCCTCGGGAACAAAGGCGAGGCCCAGCGGCGCCGAATGCGCCTGAAGGTCAATATGGCTCGAAATAGGTTCAAACGCGTAGATCGGAATCCCAGTCGTCCAGGAATGGTCTTCTATATTTTTTCCGTAAAACCACGGCCAGCCGTACCAGCCGCCTTCTTGAATAATATTAATTTCATCCGGCGGTATATTATCTCCCAAAAGATCGCGTCCCATTTCGGTTGCCCACATCTTTCCGTCAACGTAACTCCAAGTGAAAAAAACTGCGTTCCTTAGGCCTCTGGCAAATTCTTTAAAATCGCCGCCGTCCTTATTCATTGAAAATATTTTGGCGCGCCGATTATCTTGTTCGTTGCAAACATTGCAAGACGAACCTATTGAAACATAAAGACGATTGTCCGGCCCAAAACCGAGAGTGCGGGTAAAATGCCCCCCGCCCGAAGGCAGATCAGCGATTTTATGCGGCTTGAAAATTTCGGACTTGTTTTTTACCGTCCCGTCTTCAATTTCCAACATGGTAATTTTACCTTCGCCCGTCTGGCTGACCCAGATGTTTCCCATCCCGTCCGTCGCCATCACCCGCGCGCCGGATAGGCCTTTGGCGAAAATTGAAATAGAAAATCCTTCCGGCAATTTCAGCGGAAACGGCGTTTGGTTTTTTTCAACAATTTCGGCTATATCCTCCGGCGGCGGACTTACGGACGGCCAAATCCCCATCAGATTTTTGTAATAAAAAAATGCCGCAACGGCAGCGGCTGCCATCAAAACCGCAATTAAAATAATCGCCTTTTTCATCAAAATTATTTTATCACAGAACCGGTAAATAATAAAAAAGCGACCGTACTCGGTCGCGAGCCCTTTATGCGGGACTAGTGGTTAAAAAATAAAAATTTTCACCACCGTTACAATCAAAGCTAAGATAAACGCCCACATGAAACCATCAATCACAAAGCCGGAAACAATGGCGCTGACCAGCCAAATCATCAGCGCGTTTATCAGAAACGTAAACAATCCAAGCGTCAAAAAATTAATTGGTAGGGTTAAAATGATGACTACCGGCTTTACAAAGAAATTAATAATGCTCAAAACAATCGCGGCAATCAGCGCAGTCCAAAAACTTTTAACATGTATGCCGGGCAAAAAATAAGAAGATGCTAAAAATACAATAGCAATAACCAGCCATCGAACCAGAAGCATAGTTTGCCTCCTTTTTGAAGCGCAATAGCTAAAGTTCTGACAATCGCTTTAACTCGCCGCCCGGCCACTTATTGGCCAGAGCAAAAAAAGAACGATGAAATGTTGGATTGTTTGGCATATAGACCATGACATCAAAAAGGTCATTATTGCCAATCCAAATGCCTTTTGAAAGATATTCTTTTGCCAAGGTAATAAGTTGTGGCGTTGCATCCGGTAGAATCGCAGATCCCAAGTAGCAACCAATAAGTCCCCTAAGAAGCACAATAATATCTTGAGGCAAATTTTTTTGTTCCAATTCTTTCCACCAACCAGTTCGAGACAATCGAATTTCTTCTTGCATTAATTTCTCCTTCTTGTTTTAGAACTACTCGAAAAAATGGCGCAATTGCCATTTCGAGTTCATATATATATTAACAGTTTAATACAACAAAGTCAATAACTTTATTTTTTTATATCCAATAATTTTGAAATTCTTTCTTGGTCAAAACCAACGGTAAGCTCGCCGTCGATATCAATGACCGGCACGCCAATCTGATTTGATTTTGCGACCATCTCATCGCGAGCCGCCGTATCAATTGAAACATCCCTTTCTTCATACGCAATGTTATTCTCCTTAAAAAAGGCCTTTGTCATTTGGCAGTACACGCAGGTCGGGGTGGTATAAATAATAACTTTATGCATGATTAATTATTTAATTGTAATAATTAAAGTATAGCACGTTGGATTATTCTAATTAGCAATCGCTGCAGGTTTCTTGCCTTTAAAAAGCAGCCATAACGCGCTTACTAAAATTACCATTTCAGACCAGAAATCCCACTGAAACCACCATTGGCTAAGTAGTTCCATTCTGGTAAATCTGGAATAATATCCTCCGGTCGGATCTATGCCAGAGATTAAAAATGAAAAATGCCCCAACATCAAAAACGCCGTAAATATTACCGCACCGATTAATATAAGCTTATAACCCCTTGATGTTTGCGGAGTTGACATTGTCAGAAACAGAATCCCAAATAATAAAGCTAAAACCGTTGTATCAGTAAAATGAACATTGAGAAAATCCCATAAAAGCTGCGGCCAAACGCTAATATTGCCGCTTCCGAGAGGAAATTCAAAACTCTTCATTCCAAAAACAGAATATCCTTGTTTGTATGGCATCCAAATCTCTTGAACAACAATCATTGTCAGTATGACCAGAAAGAGAAAAACTCCCGCCAGAATCCATTTCCAATTCGTATCTCTTTTTAGATTCAAGCTTGGCCTAAACATTTCATATGCCAAGCCGATAAGAATAACAAGAAAGCCAATCCAAGGAGGACTATAAACTACTCCCGGAGCATCTCCCACGTTTATTTTCGTCCAAGTGGGCATCCAAAGTAGTAACAACAAAACTATTGTTAAGAAAATAAATGCAAAAATTCGATTTGATATTATGTTGTTCATATTTTTATTATACCAAAAATATCCATTAAAAACAAAAGGCGGCGTAAAGCCGCTAGGTGAATTGTAAAAAGATTAAACGTGGAATATGCTGTTAACCTATATAAAAAACAAAGACATCTTGAATGAATTTATATATAAATGATAGCTACGGCTATCGTTTTTTTATTTGCCCGCTTGGATTTATAAAAAAAAGACCGTTCTCGGTCAGCGAGCCCTTTATGCGGAATTAACGGTTAAAGAATAAAATTTTCACCGCCGTTACAATTAAAGCTAAAATAAACGCCCACACGAAGCCATCAATTACAAAACCGGAAACAATGATACTGACCAACCAAATCATCAGCGCGTTTATCAGAAACGTAAACAATCCGAGCGTCAAAAAATTAATTGGCAGGGTCAAAATGATGAATGCCGGCTTTACAAAAAAATTAATGATGCTCAAAACAATCGCGGCAAGTAATGCGGTCCAAAAGCTTTTAACGTGTATTCCGGGAAGAACATTAGCCGACACTAAAAACACAATAGCAATAACCAGCTATCGAACCAAAAACATTAGTTGCCTCCTTTTGAGTTGTCTATTCAAAGAACCATATTAATACTGGTAGCAGTAATAATATATTTATCATTCATTTGTCAACACTAGAAAGGGCGATGAAATAAATTTATTAATAATAAAAACCGCTTGGCGAACCATGCGGCGAAGTTATTGGCCTTTCCGTGGTTTCTTTAACTTCTTTTTTTTAATTTCTTTCACATAGCATGGCCGATCGCACTTAAGACAAACGAAACTAACGGTACATATGTCTTTACTAAAATCTGGCATGCCATCCGCTCTTACTTTTGCGTTGCAGCATTTTGATTTGTAAAACACCTTAATCATTCGCTTCTCCACTCCTCTTCTATTGTCAACCTGAAATTATTAAACATATTATCATGGTAATCATGGGTTGGAAAGTTCTAACTCCACGATGGTTAAATCAAAACATCACATTTTGTGTGATGTTTTGTAAATGCTCGCGTGGGTGGACGCATTTAGAACGGCTGATTGGGCTAAAATATTCCCATTTCCCGATGTATCCTTACGACAAATGCGTTATTTACTGGCTTTAGTATAATACTTCTGCCGGCTTTTGAAAAATTTTCGAACAGAATTTATAATTATTAAATTTTAATTAATTTTTAGTTATATAAAAACAGAAAAGCCTCGCACCAGATGAAGCCACGAGGCTTTTCTGTATGGCGAGGCTGTCGCAGGTTCAATCCTTGTAGGGATCGAACTCATTAGCGCCGGCCATTACCACGATCAATGGCCGAAGCGTGTGGAGGACTTCGATGGTGCTGCTCTGGGCTGACAGGACGTCCGGCAAACGGCGGTATGCATGCGGACTTTCGTCGAGTCCACCGCCTCGTAAACCGACTCCCTTGTTATTAAGCCACTCCAACATCATCTCTGTGTTTACTTTTCCCGGTTTAATGATCTCGCCTGTCTTGCGGTTACGCTTTCCCGCGGCTTCTGTCCGGCTCATGACACGACCAGCG
>Ga0075947_119_pt1 | contig 8003 bp, 9 predicted proteins | sample RifGroA2_FD_68011 | JGI IMG/M metagenome (GOLD analysis project Ga0075947, IMG submission 68011) | Parcubacteria (Azambacteria) bacterium GW2011_GWA2_42_9
AGTATAATGGATGCTATAGGCGTCATTATTCAAACTCCGGTTGCCAATGTTATACATCCGGGCGACTAGCGATATAATCTTGATCCAATAAGCGGCCCCAAAACCGATTTTTCCCATCTTGCCAAATGGAATACTAAAGCCGCGCCTTCCATTCTCATGATGGAAAGTTTGGGATCCACAAAAGAAGGATCGCAACTTTCGGAACGGGAAGTTTTTAAAAATATACGTAATATCATTGTCAAAGCTCCGGGCCGCGTCATTGTGGCTACCTTTTCATCCATGATCGAAAGAGTGGGGCAACTTATTAATGTTGCCGAAGAACTCGGGAAAAAAGTGGCGCTTGACGGCTATTCAATGAAACTTAACATGGAAATTGCCAAACAGATCGGCTATCTAAAATTTAAACCGTCCACTATTATTGACATTAAAAACATTCACGACTATCCCCCGCAAAAAGTTATTATTATCGGCACCGGCGCGCAGGGTGAGGATCGGGCAGCGCTGATGCGCATCGCCAACGGCGAACATAAATGGGTAAAAGTTGAAAAATCCGATACAATTATTTTTGATTCTTCTGTCATTCCGGGCAATGAACGCACCATCCAACGCCTTAAAGATTCGCTGTACCGCCAAGGCGCTGATGTAATTCATAAAGAAATAATGGACGTACATACCGGTGGCCACGCGTTTATTGAGGATATTAAACTTCTGATAAACCAGGTAAAGCCCCATTATCTCCTGCCGGTTTATGCTAATCACTATCTATTGCGAGAAGCGGCTAAAGTGGCCAAATCGATTGGTTTTTCCGCAGAAAATATTTTTATTCTTGATAATGGCAGCGTTGCGGAAATAGACGAACAGACTTTAAGAGTGTTAAAGGAAAAAATTCCAATTGAGTATGTTTTTGTTGACGGCTTGGGCGTGGGCGACATTTCAAACGTCGTACTTCGCGACCGCCAGCTAATGTCGGCCGATGGCATGTTTGTGATTATCGCCGTGGTGGACAGCCGAACCGGAAAAGTGAAGGGCGAGCCGGATGTCATTTCTCGCGGTTTTATCTATATGAAAGAATCGCAAGAACTTTTAAGACAAACGCGCAAAAAAATAAAAGAAACTATTGTGCGAAGTGCCACTCCCGGAGCAGAAATCAACTGGGTATACATTAGAAATAATCTGCGGGACAAAATCGGACAATTCTTGTACACTAAAACCAAGCGCCGGCCGATGATTCTGCCGGTTATCGTGGAGATTTAAAAATATGAGAATAATTTCTGGCGCCAAACCTTCGGGCAAATTACATATAGGAAACTACTTAGGGTCAATTAAAAACTGGGTCAAACTTCAGGAAGATCCTAAAAATGAATGCTGGTTTTTTATTGCCGACTATCACTCGATAACCGAAGATTACGACCCAAAACAAAAATCAAAAGAGATTTTTGATATGGCCTTAGATTTACTTGCCTTGGGATTAGGCCCTAAAAAGTCAGTTTTATTCCAACAATCTCGAATTAATGAACATGCTAATCTTGGCTGGATATTCAATACAATTGTTAGAATGTCGGAACTTGAACGGATGACCCAATACAAAGACAAAGCATTAGTTCAGAAGCAAAACGTGAATGTTGGACTTTTTGATTATCCAGCGCTTATGGCTGCCGATATATTGATTTATAAGGCAGAAGCTGTGCCAGTTGGTGAAGACCAACTTCAACATCTTGAGCTAACCCGTGACATTGCCAGAAGATTCAATGAAAAATTTGGTAAAATATTTCCCGAACCAAAATCAATACTTACCGAAACCCCGAGAATTATGAGTTTAACCGACCCGTTAAAAAAAATGTCTAAATCCGGCGGAGAGAAATCTTACATCGCCCTCTCCGACTCGCCTGAAATTATCAGAGAAAAAATTAAAATTGCGGTAAGCGATGCCGGCGGCAAAGACAAAAGAGATGGCGGCGATAATCTGCTTTCGATTTTTAATGCCTTCACCCAAACAAAAGAAGAAAAAACTGAATATTTAAGTTATAAAAAAGACCATGAAGCCGGAAAGTTAAGATATGCCGGATTAAAACCGCGGCTCGCGGAATTAATCGCGGATTATTTCGCCGATTACCGCAAAAAACATATTGAATTTTCCAAAAATCCAGATTATGTTAAAAAAGTTTTAGCGGAAGGCGCCGAAAAAGCGTTGGCAATCGCCGAAAAAACATTGAAAGAAGTCAAACAAAAAATCGGGTTGATAATTTAATTTGTGAAATATTATAGAGTGTGTTATAAACTGCCTATCATTTGATAGGCGGTTTTGGTTTCTTAACAATCGGGAGGTAAAAATGCCGCCATATATCTTTTTTGCTCGGCACGGAGAAACGGAAGCTGATCGTCTTTGTTATTTACAAAGCCAGACAATTGATGAACCACTTAATAAAACGGGCCGCACGCAGGCGAAAAAACTCGGCAAACGATTAAAAGATCAAAATATTGGTCTAATGGTTGTAAGCCCGACAAAGAGAACATTGGAAACCGCCAATTTGATTATGGACATTATCGCTCCTCCTCACGTCGCGGATGTCATCAATCCCGATTTTCTGGAAATAAACTGCGGCTCGCTTGACGGACTGTTTTACGCGATCATAGAAAAGACATTATCAGACCTATTTAATGCCTGGTGGGGCACATCGGCGCCTTTTGCCAAGCGCCGTTTATCCTTCCCCGACGGCGAAAGTTTCAAACAAATCGTTAACCGCGGAAAATCGGCCGCAAAATATCTACTGTCGGAAATATCAACCCGGAATCAAAACATCCTTGTTATCGGCCACGGAAACATGAATGCCGTCATAGCTGCCACTCTTTTAGGCTTAGACACAAACGAATTTTTCGCGGCCATTTATTTTCAAAATTGCGGTCTTATAAAAATTGATAGGAACTTTAATGGCTTGCCGCGTCTGATTATTTCTTAATTTTTTCCATCAATGCCAAAAAATCATTTTTCACCCGTTCTAAAACCAGTTCGTCTTTTGCTTCAATATTTAGACGGACTAAGGGTTCGGTGTTTGATAGCCTTAAATTCAGCCAAAAATTATCGGTTTTGACGGTTAAGCCGTCAAGCCAATCGATTTCATAGCCCTCAAAATTCTGGGCTATTTTTTTTATAAATTCCTCCGGATTTTCAACCTTAAAATTCGTTTCGGGAATGGCAACATATTTGTTAAACTCCGATGCCAAAATCGAAAGCCGTTTATTATATGAACTTAATACGTTTAGCATCGTTAAAAAACTTATTAAGGCAGAATCAGAATAAAAATTGTCATCAAAATAATAATGGCCCGACGTCTCAATGCCAAAAATCCCATTTTCTTTTCTAAGGCGCCTTTGGATAAAAGTGTGGCCAACGCGTTCTCGAATCGGCACCCCCTCATAAGCATTTATAGTGTCAAAAACAATTTTACCCACTGTCGCTCCGTAAACAATTTTAGCTTTTTGGTTTTGTTTAAGAAAGTATTTGGCCATTATGGCGCCGATGATAGACGAACTGATGGGATCGCCGCTTTCATCTATAAAAATAATCCGGTCGCCATCCCCGTCAAAAGCGCAGCCAAAATGATAATGCCCAGTTTTAACTTCAGTTATTAAACTCTCTAAATTTGTTTCTTTTGTCGGATCCGGATCGTGTGAAGGAAAATTGCCATCAGGTTTAAAATTAAGCGCTTTATATTCAATCGGTAATTTCTTCAGGATCTTTTCAAGTATTGGCCCCGCAGCGCCGGAGCTCGCGTCAATTACTATTCGCATCGGCTTTAAATATTCGGGATCGGTAAATCCAGCGGCATATTCAAGAAATTCACTATCAATAGATTGTTTTTTAATTTCTCCAGTTTTTCCTTCTTTCGGCCATCTGTTTTGAGTAATTATATTTTTTATTTCTTCCAATCCGGAATCCATCGCCAACAGGTTGGTATCTTTTTTCATTAATTTAAAACCATTCCATTCTTTGGAATTATGCGAAGCGGTAATCATAATGGCGGGAAAATGAAGATGAGACGACGCGAAATAAACCGCATCGACAGAAACTTGGCCGATGTCTAAAATGTTGCCCCCTTCTTTTATTATTCCTTCCATCAAAGAACGCGCCAAAATTGGGGAAGAAAGCCTGTAATCTTGGCCTACAATAATATTTTCGGTCTTTTCAGATTCATTCTTCTTTAAATACAGGGTAAAGGCCTGGCCAATTTTATAAGCCGCGGATTCGTTCAATTCATCGGGATAAATTCCCCGAATATCATAAGCTCTAAAAATTTTAGGATTGACCGAGTTCATGTTTATATTATAACGTATAATTACTAATTATGTCTCTCAAAATCGGCATCGTTGGACTTCCCAATGTCGGCAAGTCAACGCTTTTTAAAGCGCTGACCCGAGAAAAAGTGAATATCGCAAATTTTCCTTTCGCCACCATCGACCCCAATATCGGCGTGGTTAAAGTTCCCGATGAACGGCTTTATCGGCTTGTCGAAATGTCAAAATCAAAAAAAATAATTCCGGCGGCAATTGAATTTGTTGACATCGCCGGCCTGGTCAAAGGCGCCCATGAAGGTGCAGGACTCGGCAATCAGTTTCTTTCTCACATCCGCGAAGTTGATGCTATTATTGAAGTTGTGCGCGCTTTTGAAGACCCTGATATTATTCATATTGAAGGAAATATAAGCCCCCAGCGCGACATTGAAACCATACAATTGGAAATAGCGATGGCTGACCTTCAAACGGTGAATAAACACCTGTTAAAAAACGAAAAAGATTTAAAAAACGGTAAAAAATACGCTCAGGAACAAAAAATGATTTTAGAAAAAATCAAATTGGTTCTTGAAGCCGGCGATTTGGCGATAAAAGCCAATTTGCAATATGAAGAACTTAACATGATAAAAAACCTTAATCTTTTAACGTTAAAGCTGTTTTTATTTGTTTTTAATATCAAGGGTGAGGCCGACCACCGTTTTATTGCCAGCCTGAACCATAAGACCATAAGCTTGGCTCTTAATTTGGCGTTTGAATCCGAGCTTTCCGATATAAGCGAAGAAGATGCGAAAGAGTTCAAAAATGAATCGCATATAAATGATTTAATAAAATCGGCATATGAACTTTTGAATCTTATTACTTATTTTACCACCGGCGAAGATGAGACGCGCGGCTGGACGATAAAAGCCGGATGGACGGCACCCCAAGCCGGTTCGGCAATCCACACCGATTTTGAAGAAAAATTCATCCGCGCCGAAGTAATAAATTGGCAGAAACTTTTAGAGTGCGGCTCATGGTCTTCGGCTCGCGAAAAGGGCCTTTTGCGGATTGAAGGCAAAGATTACGTCGTTTCCGACGGTGACGTAATTGAGTTTAAGATCTAGGAGACTTTTCCTTATCAAATTTATTCATTTTTTGTTAAATTATTTTAACAACTACTAAAATATCTATGCAAAAAATTAAAGAGAAACCAATTTTTTATGCATTATGGTTTTTAACTGCTGTTGTTACGGTTTTTCTGGGCTTTGGTTTTATGGGGGCAAGTTATAATTGGTGGGGTTTTGGTATAAGCATATGGAGCTTTATTACTATTGGAATTATTGCCTTCCCTGTAATAACTTTTGAAAAACCTTTTAAAAAATTAATTATTGGTTTAGGGGGGCTTATTGTATTCTTTTTTATAATTCTTGGCTTTACACGTGGTTCAGAAGCGTTGGGTATTCTTTTTGGACTTGCCGGTATATTTATAATTTTTATACCATTATTTTTAGTAGAACGTTTCCGCTACAAAAAATCTTCAGTTTTTATTCTTATACTCATACTTATTTTGGAGTTAGTCACTGCAAGTTTTATTGCTCCTAAATATATAACGGGGAGATATAGAACATATAAGCAATTTGAAATTGTTGATGATATAAGAGGAGGAAAATATTCTGTTTCAGAGGCTATAAATAAATGCGGTCAAATTAGAGATAATAATTGGGCACTCAATATGTGTAACATGGCTATAGCCGAAAAAGAAAAAGATGTTGCCCTATGTGAAAATGTGGTAGATGCCCCTGGCATGGGTAACAAGAATTACTTTATCAGTGCTTGTATAAGAAATGTTGCCAGAAATACACATAATTCATCATTATGTTATGACAAACATATAACGGATGATTTGGAAAGAGACATCTGCTTATTTGATACTGGGGCTATAAAAACAAATGAAGACTGTCTAAAATTATCTTATCCATATCAACGCCAAAGATGTGAAGCTGGTGCTCGACTTAGTTATTAAAAGAATGTGTCGTTTCCGACGGCGACGTAATTGAGTTTAAGATATAGAAAAATTTTAATTCGATTTGTATTTTGTATAATGATTTTGCTATAGCGTATTTATTATACAAATGATTTGACAAAAACAACTTTTATAGCGACAATATGAGACACATTAGTTAAATGGCTTTTGTTGTTTAACAAAGGGAGAAAAAATGAAAAAGATGGCGAGAGAAGTATTACTTGAAACGCTTAAAGAAAATGGCGGTTCATTACCTTTTAACGTAGTTGAGAGAAAACTATGGGATCACGGATTAGGATTTGGCGTTGAGCCTATCAATGTCGTTCACTCGGCTGCTAGAGATAATCTGGTTGATTATGATTCAAAAACAAGGATTGTTTCTCAAATACTGAATGAGTTTAAGATACCGCGGGTGTTTAAAGGGTTTGGGGCTGGCTCCAATCGGAGGTTTGGCGTTGCCATCGCGGTTTCTTCCTTTGGGAAACATTAAAGAAGTATCTTTTATAAAACAAGGTGAAAAAGTAGAAATAATATTATCTGTTACAGAGGTTTTAGAGTTATAATTTAGATTTAAAAATAAAATCACAATTTTTAACCGTATGGTCTGCCCAGCGGTTTTTTATTGACAATTTTTATTGTCCTGTGTTAAATTACTGCCAATGAATGAAGCGGAAAACAAAAAAGAATATGAGATGGCTTATCTTTTAACCGCTGAAATTTCGGAGGATAAGATGGAAGCCGAAGTTTCAGAATTAAAGAATTTTATTGCTGAAAATGGAGGCAATATCACCGAAGCCAATCTCCCGATAAAAAGGCAACTTTCTTACCCGATAAAAAAACAAGATCAGGCGTATTTCGGCACTGCTTATTTTACTATCAACAATGACGGTCTTGAGAAACTGAAAAAAGCTTTCGCGCTTTACAAAAAAGTCTTAAGATTTTTAATATTAAACAAACCTTTAAAAAAGCCGAAGCCCGTTACGTCGGCGCCACCTAAAGCCCCGGCTGAAAAAACTCCGGAAGCGACTGCGCCAAGTTTTGACCAAAAATTAGAAAATATTCTTAACGGATAAAAAATATGAATTTAAATAAAGCGTTTATTTTAGGAAATTTAACCCGCGACCCGGAATTAAGGCAAACGGCAACCGGCCAAAAAGTGGCGACTTTCGGCGTCGCCACAAATCGTATGTGGACCGATCCCGCTGGCAATAAACAAACTCAAACCGAATTCCATAATGTCGTTGTTTGGGGACGGCTTGCGGAAATCGCGAGCCAATATCTTGCCAAGGGCCGCTTGGTATTTATTGAAGGCCGGCTTACGACAAGAAGCTGGCAGGATCAGCAGGGGCAGAAAAAATATCGGACTGAAATTGTCACCGAAAATATGCAGCTTGGGCCCCGCCCGGCGGGCAATCAATCATCGTCGCCAGCCGCCCCAAATGGGGGCGAGCCTCGCCCACAAGATGGGCGGGAAGTTCTTCCGGAAGTTCAATTGGATGACGCGCCATCAGACAATAAAACCGAGGAAATAAAAGTTGAGGACATACCATTTTAATTATGAATAATAAAAACGAAAAAGTTTGTTATTTTTGCAGCCAGAATATAAAAGACGTTGATTATAAAGAAGCGGATTTATTGCGCCATTTTATTTCGGCCCAAGCAAAAATAATGCCAAGAAAAAGAAGCCATCTTTGCGCCAAGCACCAAAGAC
>Ga0075947_128_pt1 | contig 7907 bp, 11 predicted proteins | sample RifGroA2_FD_68011 | JGI IMG/M metagenome (GOLD analysis project Ga0075947, IMG submission 68011) | Parcubacteria (Azambacteria) bacterium GW2011_GWA2_42_9
AAAAGAGGTCAATTAGGTATAATTGAATTTAAGTATTTCATGGTCGGGCTTTTGATTGGTCTCTTCTTATCATTTTTAGGAGTTTTCTTATCAACTAAAAATATCATCCCATTTAAAATTCCTTTTGTCTGTGGTTCAGCTTTATTTTTCAAAATTGATCGTTGTGTTGATATCGAGCGGTTTGCCAGAAATTCTAACGTAAGCTTCTAAAAGCAATACGCTAAGAGACACCGGCCAAATTAATCCGCTCATCAAAAGCAACCCACCATGCTTAATTGAAAAAACAACATCCAAACCATCGAGTATAATCTCATCATCTATATTGGCCAAAATAACTATAACATGTACCCACGGTAGCGATAGCGGTAAATACATTACGGATTTCCTGCAATTAATTGTAAGTTTACCTCCGTATAAAGGTCTAATGACTACCATCTTAGTAAAGAACGCCGCAAAAATTACAGCAATTATATATCCTAATCCTAAATAACCCCACCCTAGATTTGTCATTTAGTACCTCCTTCACGAGCGGCTAAGGTTAAATGCCGACATTCCGTTTTGTGGAATTAATGTAAGTATATCACAATTAGTATTGGTCGTCAAGGGATTCGCCCGGGATTGGTTCGGGCTTTCCAAAAAAATTGAACATTAAAAGTTCCTCGCTGTGCAAGAGAATCGCCGTTATCAAATACGTCGCGCCTGCCAAAAGTCCGGCAAAAAAAATCCGGAACAACAGCCCGAAAAAATCAGTTGTTTCAAAAAACCTGGAAAATAAATAGAGGCCGACATAGGCAGCAGCAACGGCCATTGCGCTGGCAATTAAAATTTTTGCGGCAGATTTTTTAATTTCAGAAATGCCAAAGTCGCCGGCGTGTTTTTTTAAATCCACCCAGTGCCAGGCAAAGTTAACAATACTCGCAATGCTTATAGATAGCGGCAAACCCAAAATGGCCGGAATGTAGGTATATTTTTTAAAAAACCACACAAAAACAATAGCTAAAATAATATTAATGGCGGCAGAAAAAATATTTATAAAAACCGGCGTCTTGGTGTTATGAAAAGCAAAAAAGGCGCGGGTAAAAAGCAGCCTTAACGAACTTGCGAAAATTCCAAAAGTAAAAACGCCTAAAATTGCCGCCGTAAGCCGTGCGTCCTGCGCGCTGAATTGACCGGTGCCCAAAACTATCATCACAATTTCTTTGCGAAAAACAAAAAGCATCGCCGAAATCGGAAGCCGCGGTGGAAAATGCCACGCCGACAATGCCTATCGGAACCCAGCGCAAATTATCGGCAAAATTATATATTGTAATACTGCCGCTCGAGAGAAGCGACGCGATCGCGGTCATGATGACGTCGTTAATTTGAAAAGCGAATAAACCAAGCGTTCTCGGAAACCAAAGCTTTATGATTTTTATGATTCCCACCTCTTTGAAATTAAAACCAAAAGAAAATTTAAATCCGATGCCAAACAGCGCCGGAACTTGTATTAAAAAATGAAACAAGGCGCCTAAGATAACGCCATAAGCCAGCCCCCAAATTCCGAAGCGCGGAACCAAAAATATGATGCCCGAAATAATTCCGATGTTATAAAAAATGGGAGCAAGCGACGTAATCAGAAATCTTGAAAACGCCTGCAGCAAAGCAGCGGCCATCGCCGAAATCCCCATAAGCAATGGGCTAAGTAAAAGAATCCGGCTTATGTTAACGGTTAAATTTCTTGCCGCCGCGTCAAACCCCGGCGCTACCAGGTAAACCAAAATTGGAGCTAAAAAAATTAAAATTGCCGAAAGCGCGATAAGAGTTATAAATAATATATTCAATGTATTGCCGGCAAATTTCCACGCATCTTCCCTATTCTTGGTCAGATATTCATGAAAAACCGGAATAAATACGGAAGAAACAGCTCCAATGATCAGTAAATTATAAACTAAATCCGGAATTCGGAAAGCGGCGTAATAAATATCAAGCTCCTGTCCGGCGCCGAATTGCCCCGCCAAAAGCCGGTCGCGCCACAAACCAAAAAGACGGCTGATCAAGCCGAAAAAGGCAACTATCATAGCAGCCGAAGAAATTTTATTAGATTTTTGGTTGATAAACCTGGTTAATATTGCTAACATTGTTTTTTTAATATAACTTAAATTGCGCTAAAATGAAACGTCGCTTCCTAGGAAGCGACGTTTCTAATTGATCTCATAAAGGAAACTATAAGCCGGATTCTGTATCTCGCCATTTCTGGCGGACGACGATTATCTCTCTGGGCCGTTCATTGCTGAATGGCTCTAGCCCTCATAACGAGGTTGCACCCCAGTAAGGATTTAGCCGTTTCACTTTCCGTATTACTATAGAAACTCGCCCAACACATAACAAGTTATGTGTTGGGCGCCTCAATCCTTTCGGATTTCGGCGTCTCTGTTCGCACCTCTCGCGTTATTTATTCCGCGGCGGGTCGTTAACCCGTACGCTTTTCCCCCGCAACTGCGGGGTGGTGTCCGGACTTTCCTCTCCCACTCGAAATTTCGAAATATCGAAGCCAATTTGAATGGAGTTCTAGTTCTTTTCACAAAAGGAGCTCTCTAATGCTAAAGTATGTTGAAGTTAGATACCTTTTTGCTTATTGGGCCGCTATGTTTTTTGGCGGAATGATATTTTTATTTATCTTTGTAGGGGGCATAGGTTTTGGGTTTGATGTTAAAACTACAGTCGCGTTTTTTGAATCTAGATTTGCGATCTTCATCTTTATTCTACTGTTTATCTATACGGGCGCGATTGCTATTTTCCTTACTATTCTGTTCTCCCCAAAACCCAATCAAAACCCGCCATCGAGTTCATAAGAATGAGATGGTTTTTCTTTTTTTTAAAACAATTTATTTTTACTATCAAGTTCTCGATTTACCAATTTATCCGCTTCTTTATTTTGCTCCCGGCGGATAATTTTTATATCAACTTTTTCATAATCAAGCCGCAAATTCCAGGCCTTAATGAAAAGCGGCTGTAAATCCGGATCTTTGATTTTCCATTCTCCTAAAAGCTGTCTGCCGATAAGTTCGCTATCCACTCTAATTTCTATGTTTTTAAATTTTAATTGTTTGGCTTTCTGCAGGGCAAAAATTACCGCTTCATATTCTGCCTGATTATTGGTCGCCTCACCAAGATAATGGGAATATTCTTTTAAAACTCTTCCCGACTCATCCGTAAAAACAACCCCCGCAGCTGCGGGGCCGGGATTGCCGCGAGATCCGCCATCGGCATAAATTACGGCTTCACGCTGATTTATCATCAGAAATGATTCTAACTTTAAATTTATTGAGTTCGGGTTCGGCTTGGAGTTCTAAACCAACCTCGCCTTCTTTAATTTCATGATGAAAACCCCGCTGTTTATTGAGCGTATTGATTAAAGCGCGGCCGTCAAAACGTTCTGTTAAAATTGCGATTTTAAAAGATTTTTGAAGTCCCAAAAGCAGTTTGATGCGCCTGACGGCTTCAGCCGGAGTCGTGGCACCCTGAACAATAAAATCGTCCACTCCCATTTGGCGCGCCAATTTTTCGTCTTCCGATCTTCCGCGGTGAGAATTAATTGCCACCGGTATTTTTGCCAATTTTGGATCGGCTTGCATTTTAGCGATTAATTCAAATCCGGTCATTTTTGGCATTATAATCCCCGTAAAAACAACATCGGGCACGTTGCCGCCGGAAATAATTTCCCAAGCCTCTTCTCCGTCGCGAGCTGTCAACACCTCAAATCCCTCGTCCCTAAAATTCTTGGTATAAACGCCCTGTAAAAATTCATCGTCATCAACAATCAATATTTTTATTATCGTGTCGTTCATAAATTTGATGAGTTAATTTTAATATTCTGAATAATGCCGAAAGCTATCATTATTGAAATTAAATTTGAACCGCCGGAGCTTAAAAGCGGGAGCGGAATGCCGGTTATCGGCGCAAAACCCAAGTTCATCCCAATATTAATTGAAATGTGAGCCAAAAGCAAAACCATAAAGCCGAAAATGAAAATTTTCGCGAAATTTGTTGAAGCGCCGGCGGCAATTCTAAAAAGCCGCCAAAAAACTATTCCCCATAAAACTAAAACAAAAGAAACCCCCGCAAATCCCCATTCCTCGGCGATCGTGGCGAATATAAAATCGGTATGCTGTTCTGGCAAAAAATTAAGCTGAGATTGACTGCCGTGGCCCAATCCCTTGCCCCAAAATTTACCGGAACCGATGGCAATGATTGATTGTAAAACGTTATAGCCCCGGCCCAGCGGATCTTTTTTAGGTTCAAAAAACGTTAAAATCCTTGATTTTTGATAATCTTTCAAAAAAAACTGCCACCCCGTTCCCATAAGAATTAAAAAAATTAAAAAAAGCACCAATAAATGCCTTAACCTGATGCCGGAAAAAAGCATTATACCAACCCAGGCGATGATTATTAAAACCGCCGATCCTAAATCCGGCTGGAGTAAAACCAAAATCAACGGGATGGCAACATAAGAACCGGAAACAATAATGTGGTGAAAAAGCCCAAAGTCGATATGGCGGCTTGAAAAATATTTTGCTAAGAGCGCGATTAAAACAAATTTTGTTATTTCAACCGGCTCAAAAGTTAAACTACCTCCGGGTCCGAATTTAAACCAAGAAACAGATCCTCTTATTTTACTGCCAAAAATCAAAAGTAGTCCCAATAGCAGAGCCGACAAAATATAGAACGTTAACACGATGAATGGATAATTTCTTAAAAACCTATAATCTATAAAACCGAATAAAACCAGCAAGAATAATCCGATAATGGCAAAGGCCAATTGTTTTTTAAAAACATTATAAGCGCCGGTTCTGGCAACTGACGTTGAGGCAATGCTTAGCAAGCCGATGGTTAAAAGCAAAATAATGGCGCTTATCAGAATCCAATCGAGTTTCTTGAGTGAATGAATCATGAATTATTGCCCGAGCAGTTCCGGTCTTTCCCAAAGATTGGTTGAAATACTGGCATCAACTCGATTTATGCTGTCCAGAAACGGCAAAAACCAGGTTAAAGAAACGGGCCGGCGTTCTTTTGATTTTAAATTATCCAAAATCGTTGAATTAACGGCGATCGGCCTGTCCCCTTTATCAAAAATAACGGCGGCAACATAGACCTTGTTTAAATCATAAGAAGTGTTATTACCAGCTGTGGCATTGACCACAAAAAAGATGCCGCTTGAAGATTTTGGCTTGCTAAAATTGATATTACCCAAAGTCAAATCGACGCCTTTAAACTCTTTGATCTCGCGCCAAGCCGGTTCGCCCACCGCCATTTCAACTCTTACCGGCGCTTTTGTTATATTTATTCCTCCCGAAATCACATATTTTGATTCTCCAGGCCAGATAAAGGATTCGCCGGACGCGGTGGTAAGCAACACCCCAGAAGCGTCGTATAGATAAAAAGTGTAAGTAAAATAACTGGCTCCGAAATCGGTGTTGGGATTCCTGATTTTAGCGCCAACCGAATAAAAGTCCTGGCCGACAACAAAGGCCTGAGACCATAAAACTTGAATTGGATAAATAGTCGGGGCCGGAGGCGGAAGCGGAGTTGGAGCCGGCCGGACCAAAAAATAAATTCCGGTTCCAAGCCCCGAAAAAATCACTAAATAAACAACCGCAATGAATATTTGTTTATATAATCGCCTTTTATCGTCCATGAAAATAATTATATATCAAATTTAAAAATAAAAAAATGCCCCCGAAAGGGCTTGGATTTGTTGATTTATATCGTAGTACTGAAAGAAAAGCCGCAATTCGGGGTCTGACAGGAAAATCCCCAGCCCCTATTATTTATTTGATCACACTTCAAATTCCAAGTTAAGCACTTCGGACAAAAATATTTTTCACATAGGCCGGCGCCTATTGGATTTTTCCCATTAAGACAAAATAGGGCGTTTTTTACCAATTCTCGTGCTTCGCAGTCTACTGTTTTTATTGTATCTAGTCTAAATAAACCGCCAAATAATTTCATTCCGAGGGCACCACAATCTGGGCAATGGGTATCGTGAGTCGGTTTTCTTTTTACAATTGCAAGAAATAACACAAATAAACCCGTAATAATTAAAGCAAACAAAGCCCAAGCTGTATCTGTATCCATTCTTTCTCCTTATTAAATTCAAAAGAACCTAATTTTATATTGGAATAAATATAGAATATTATTAAAATTTTGTCAACAAAAACCGCCCGGGCTCTTTCGAACCATGGGCGTTGTCGATATCAAAAAAATATCTAATCTCTTTTGATAAGTGCCAGAATAAATATTGGAAGCCAACATACAGAACAAACCACAGTAAGAACAAATAATCCAATAAGGGGTTTTTGTTGCATCAACTTTCTTAATTTCAAGCTTGTATTTATATCTGAATTTCCACGGGCAATAGATTTAATAATATCATTAGAAAACAGTAAACCAATAGCTACTCCTACTAATAGATAAGTAGCAACCATAATATATAGCGCTTGATACAAAGTCACTGTCCCACCTCCATTTCTTTCTAATAAGAACAAAATTTTGATTGGTTAAATTATATCATTTTTATATTTTTTCGTCAATATACCAAAAAACGGCTTCGTAAAGCCGTTTTTTGGTATAGATTAACCCCATTGTCCCGGCGATAACTACTTTCCCCGACCATCGAGGGCCGAGTATCATCGTCGACACGGCGTTTCACTTCTCTGTTCGGAATGGGAAGAGGTGGTTCCGCCGCGCTGTTGTCACCAGGACAATGGGGTTAATTTTTTAGGAGATATAAAATTTCACACCTATGTATGGGATGAGTAGATTTTGCTTTATTAGTACGACTCGGCTCAACACATTGCTGTGCTTACACCTATCGCCTATCAACGTTGTAATCTTCAACGAAGCTATAACGATACCTAATCTCGGAGATTGCTTCGCGCTTAGATGCTTTCAGCGCTTATCAATTCGGAACATAGTTACCCGGCGGTGCCCTTGGCAGGACAGCCGGTACGCCAGAGGTTCCTCCAGCCCCAGGATAAGATGAGCCGACATCGAGGTGCCGAACCGCATCGTCGATATGGACTCTTGGATGCGACTAGCCTGTTATCCCCGGGGTAGCTTTTGTCCGATGATTGTTCGCGTTTCTACTAACCACGAACAGTTCACTAAGCCCTGCTTTCGCATCTGCGCGGCATGTACGCCTTGCAGTTAAGCCGGCTTTTGGCTTTACCCTATCGCTTCAATTTCCATCCGAAGCTAGCCGACCTTAATGGACTCCTCCGTTACTTTTTTGGAGGATAGCGCCCCACTAAAACTGCCCGCCAACCACTGTCCCAACGCGTTTTTGCCGCGCCGGTTAGATTATAAAGTTTGAAAGAAGGGTATTTCACTGGTGGCTCCACCGCGTCCGAAAACACGGTCTCAAAGCCTACCCTCTATGCTACGCATCCAAACTCTATAGCCAATAATAAGCTACAGTAAAGCTCCCGGGGTCTTTTCGTCTTGCTGCAGGTACCCAGCGTCTTCGCTGGAATCGCAATTTCACCGAGCTCGTGGTTGAGACAGTTCCCCAGTCGTTAGGCCTTTCGTGCACGTCTGAACTTACCAGACAAGGAATTACGCTACCTTAGAACGATTATAGTTATCGCTGACATTTACGAGGGCTTCGGGCATCAGCAGTACTTCTATTGCTAGAAATACCACCTCCACCGTTAACCTTCTCGCATAGGTCAGGCATCACCCCCTATACATCCTCTTGCGAGTTAGCAGGGAGCTGTGTTTTTGATAAACAGTCGCCAGGGAATCTTTCGCTGCGGCCCCGCTAAGCGGGGCAGGCCATATACCTAAGTTACGGCCGCTTTTTTGCCGAGTTCCTTAACCACGAATCACTCGTTCGCCGTGGGCTACTCGCCCTGCCTACCTGTGTCGGT
>Ga0075947_124_pt1 | contig 7796 bp, 6 predicted proteins | sample RifGroA2_FD_68011 | JGI IMG/M metagenome (GOLD analysis project Ga0075947, IMG submission 68011) | Parcubacteria (Azambacteria) bacterium GW2011_GWA2_42_9
GGAATCGGCGACGTTTTATGAAAAAACATTGTGGATGCCCGATCCCAAGGCCTTTTGGGTCTCGGCTCTTAATTTGGAAAAAAACTTTGATGCCATAAAATACTTGAATTCTTTAAAGCCCGGCGCTATTATATTTCCATAAGTTCTTTGTTCAGAAATGAGTAAAAAGGAGAAAAAGATGGCGAAAGAACAGAAAATAATCAAAAAGATGGGTACGCCCGAAAAACAGAAAAGTACAGAACCCGAAAAAAAGATGAGAAGAATTAAGAAAACGATTGACGAGAAGAAAAAAGCCGATCTTGATAAGCTTATAGATGAAATTGACGACGTTTTGGAGGAAAATGCCGAGGAATTCGTTCAGAATTACGTCCAGCGCGGCGGAGAATAAGCCCAAAACGAGCCCCAGAACTTCCGGGGCTTTTTAATTGAAAGTTGAAGTTTGATGTGTTATCTTATAGAAAAATACCTTGACAACTAAAGAGGAGCATTGTCATGCGGCGCCGGTTGATGGGTCTTGAAAAAGAATATGGACTTTACGGTGTTAATCCAAAAAAAATGGCTGAAACCGTGGACAAAATCCTTTCCCAAATGAGAACAGGTTTAGAGCACCTGGCAATAGAAGCGGTTCGGTATCGCACAATTTATTGGTCCATTAATGGCGCCAAATTATACAATGACACTCAGGGTGATCATCTTGAATATGCGACGCCGGAATGTGAATCGTTTAAGGATATCGTTGCTTGTGACAAGGCTGGTGAAAAAATTCTTATTAGACTGGTCAATTCTTACAATCAAAAAGAAAAAAGAAAAATCTTAATTTTAAAAAATAACATTTCTTATTATAGATCTAATGAGACCGATGGCATTGTCAGTGGCGAAACATCATGGGGCGATCATGAATGTTATCTCTTAGAAGCTTTTGAAAATATCTGCTCCGAATCGCGCTTTATAGATAATATTTTGCCTCATTTGGTAACCGAAATCATCTATACCGGCGCCGGGCACATTGAATCGTTAGGAGATTCTTATTGCTATGTTCTTTCTAGTAGAGCCGGTTTTATTACAAAAAAAACCGGCGAATCTGCAACTGCAGACAGACCGTTTATTATGAGAAGATACGGACAGGATACGCATGCTGATTACAACAAATGGCTTCGTTATCAAGTGGTTTCTAACGAAGCCAATATGCTTGAGGTGCCAACCTTCTTAAAATTCCTTACAACCCACCTTTGTTTTAGATTGGTAGAAGAAGGATGGCAGCTGCCGATTGATTTGGCCCTTGACGCTCCGTCCCAACTTAAAAAATTAAATCGTGATATTTATTTAGAAGATAGTTTAGAATTATTAAACGGCCAAACCAAAAAAGCGATTGACATCGAGCGGGTTTACCTTGAGGCGGCCAAAACCCTTGATCTTACGGACGAAGAACGAAAAGGTCTTGAACTCTGGGAGTGGGTTTTGGACTTGCTTTCTTGTGATTTAAAACTAGATGGCAATTTAAAAAAACTTTTCGGGGTTTTAGATCGAACCACTAAATGGTATTGGCTTAAAAAAAGGATGGAAAAAAGAAACTGGCCGCTAAGCCACCCCGAAATTTTAGGCATGAATCTGAAATATCACATTCTTAGCGATTCGCCGAAAGAAAGCCTCTGGTGCCTCTTAAATCTTAAAGATAAAGAGGAACCGTTTATTTATAGAGTCGTTTCGGAAGAAGAAATTGAAAGAGCCTTGACAGAACCGCCCCAGACTCGCGCCAAGATTCGCAGTGATTTTATAAAACTAGCATGTCATTATTCACCAGAAAGATTTAAGGTAATTAATTCAGATATCTGGAGTGAAGCCGTGTTAGAAGTAAAAGGTGAAAATAAGCAAATCAAAATTGATTTTGGAAACGATGATCCGCTAAACCCATCAAGGGAATCTTTTGAAAATTTTAAGAGAATGATTTTAGAAAACACCCCGGGCCATTAACGGCTTCGGGGTTTTATGTTATAAACGTAAGTGATTATGCTTGAAAAAAACTACACCAAAATCGGGCGGGCGGCCGAAATAGCGGACGCCAAAGAAAGGCGTTTTTACCGCGCTCTGGAAATGTTCCCGGCGTTTTTGTCGTGGTCCACTCTTTTTTTGATTGTCTTATTGTCGTGGCTCCTGCCTTTTTGGATGGCGATTTTTATTATCGCTTTTGACGTTTATTGGCTCTTTAAAACCGTGTTTTTATCGCTTCATATGCGCTCGGCTTTTAGTAAAATGAAGGAAAACTTAAAAAAGAATTGGCTTAGCGAACTTGCGAATATTAGACCGGTTTCAAAAGAACTTGGAAATATCAGTTGGCAGGATATATATCACTTGGTGATTTTACCGATGTATCAGGAACCGCTTGAAGTGGTCAGGTCAAGTTTTTTAAGCTTAAGCAAGGTTAATTATCCGTTAGACAAGTTGATTGTGGTTTTGGCCACCGAAGGGAAAGGTGGCGCTACTACCGCCCTTACGGCGGCGGAAATCAGAAGAGAATTTGGCGGCAGATTCTTTAAATTCTTGGTAACCGAACACCCCGCCGACATTGCGGGCGAAATTGCCGGCAAGGGCTCAAATGACAGTTGGGCGATAAAAGAGGCAAGAAATAAAATCATTGATGAATTAAAGATTTCTTATGAGCAAATTATTGTTTCGGTTTTTGACGTTGATACCGTAGTTCATCCGGAATTTTTCGGCCGCTTGACCCACGCTTATCTTTCTTCCAATAAGCCGCTGCGGTCATCGTTTCAGCCGATTCCGATTTTTGTAAATAATATCTGGGTTGCGCCGGCTTTCGCGAGGATTTTCGCTTTTTCAACGACTTTTTGGCAAATGATTCAGCAGTCGCGTCCCGAGCGGCTTATAACTTTTTCATCCCAGTCAATCGGCTTTAAGCCGCTCAGTGAATTGGGGTTTTGGCAGACCAACGTGGTGAGCGAGGACTCAAGAATTTTTTGGCAATGCCTGCTTTATTATGATGGCGATTGGCAGACTGCGCCGCTTTTTTTTCCGGTTTATATGGACGCCAACGTCGGCCCGACTTTTTGGGCTACGATTAAAAACCAATACAAGCAAATCCAGCGATGGTCTTACGGCGTGGAAAATAACGCTTATTTTCTATTCGGATTTTGGAAAAATAATAAAATTAATAAAAAGAAAAAATGGCGCCTTGGTTTTGTGATGATTGAGGGGGCCCATTCGCTAGCCACCAATTCCTTGATTATCTTTCTCTTGGGATGGCTCCCGACCCTAATCGGCCGCGGGGAATTTTCAGAGACCCTTTTGTCTTATAATTTGCCTTACATAACCCGTCTAATTATGACTTTTGCCATGGTCGGCCTCATTTTTACCGCTATTATCGCCGCCAATCTTCTGCCGCCTCGTCCGCCGCATTACGGTCGTTTTAAATATGTTTGGATGTTTTTACAATGGCTTCTATTTCCATTAAATATGATTCTTTTCGGTTCCATTCCGTCGCTTGATTCTCAAACTCGCTTAGCGCTCGGAAAATATCTCGGGTTTTGGAATACGCCAAAATCCCGAAATTTCTAATTTCTAATTATTCTAAGTGCGCTCGGTTTTTAAATTCACTGACTTTTTGCGCGAGAAGCGGATATTTTTTTAAGTTTGGGTCGGTGCTTAAAATTGTTTTTGCGGCTTCGCGGGTTTCTTCAATAAGTTTCAGGTCGGTAAGCGATGCCATTGCCAAATCGGGCAGTCCGGATTGGCGGACGCCGGTAAAGTCTCCCGGGCCTCTGATTTCCAGATCGCGTTCGGCCAAGTCAAAACCGCTTTGAGCCGATTCAATGGCTTTCAAACGTTCGTTAGTTTTACCGGACGCCGAGTCGGTCAGGAGGAAACAATATGATTGATGTCGCTCTCGCCCCACCCGGCCTCTAAATTGATATAGCGAAGCCAGGCCGAATCTGTCAGCGCCTTCAATCATCATTACGGTGGCATTGGGCACATCAATTCCCACTTCAACAACCGAGGTGGAAACCAGAATATCAAGATTTTTATTTAAGAAATCGGCCATTATTTTTTCTTTTTCTTTTGATTTAAGCCGGCCGTGCAAAAGCCCAATTTTTAAATGCGGGAAAATATCCGTTTTAAGACGTTCGTATTCTTTTTTAACAGCCCTGGCTTCAAGTTTTTCTGACTCTTCTATTAAGGGACAAATGACAAACGCCTGGCGGCCATTTCTTATTTCGTTTTTTATGAATTCGTAAGCCCACTCGCGTTTGCTTGGTGGCACGATTTTGGTGATTATATTTTTTCTTCCTTTAGGCATTTCTTTTATAAGCGATAAGTCCAAATCGCCCCAAATGGTTAGCCCCAGAGTTCTGGGAATTGGCGTTGCCGACATTGAAAGAAGATGCGGGATGGACTCTTTGTGATGGTCGGCAAGCGTGGCCCGTTGGTTGACGCCGAAACGGTGCTGTTCGTCAATAATTATCAAAGCCAGGTTTTTAAAAATAATATTTTTCTGGATAAGCGAATGAGTGCCGATAATTACTTTAAGCTCGTTATCTTCAACTTTTTTAATAAAAATTTTTTTGCTGATTTTGCCTTGAGAGACTCGGGCCTCCGCAGACGTCAGGAGTCCAGTCGGGATTTCGAATTTCTCAAACAGCGGCTGAATTTTTTCATAATGCTGGCGGCTTAAAATTTCTGTCGGCGCCATAAAAGCGGCTTGATATCCGTTTAGCGCAGTAAGATACGCCGCCATGGCGGCAACAATGGTCTTGCCGCTGCCGACATCGCCTTCCAGAAGCCGGTTCATCGGCTTTGGCCCCTCAATATCTTTGATTATTTGCCATGAGGCCCTTTTTTGGTCATCGGTCAACTTGTAGGGCAGAGAATCAACGAATTTTTTGGCGGCTTTTTCGTCAAATTTGACAGACGGAGATGTTTTTTGCCGCAGTTTCAATCTTTCAAGTCTCATGAATAGCTGTAAAATAAAAAGCTCTTCAAAAGCGAAGCGTTTTCTGGCCAATTCGGCATCTCCCATCTTGTTAGGAAAATGGATTTGGGACAGGGCGTGAACCAAGTTTGGGAGATGATAATTTTTTCTTATTTCATCCGGCAAAACATCCGGTAATTGGTTTGCAAATTTTAAAATTGGTTTTATGGCAAAACGCAGCCAGCGCGAAGTGATGCCGGACGTTTCCGGATAAACCGGAACCAAGCGTCCCGTGTGAAGCGATTCTTTTTTATTTTTCTGTTCCCCGTAGCCCACTATTTCATAGGCGGGATTTGAAAAACAGAGCCGATTCCTGTTTAGGACGACTTTGCCGGAAAGATTAATCAAGCGGCCCAGCTTGAATTGGTTGGTCAGATAGGGCTGATTGAACCAGATGGCTTTTATTCGTTTGGTTTGACATCTTTAATCGGGGTAAACTCCGAAAAATCCTCATAGCGGTAAGGAAAATGATAAAGCAAGTCGTGGATCGTCTTTATTTTCAATTTAACGAGTTTTTTAACGGCAGCCGGATTGAAATATTTTATATTTTCAATTGAAGCGTCTAAAATTGAAGTCATGACGCCCTCGAGAGGAATCGAACCCCTATCACGGGAACCGCAATCCCGTGTCCTGTCCATTGAACGACGAGGGCTAATTAAAAAACGTGGCTATATTTTACCACGTTTTTTAAATTTCCGCCATTAAATAAAAAACTAAAAAAATCTTTTCCTCAGTAAATCTACAAGCGATTGTTCTTCTTCGTTTTCCGGCAGGTATCTTAAAAGAATTTTTCTTATTTGCAATTCGTCGCTATTGCGGAAGGGAATGGTTAAAAGAGGCGTGAAGTGGCGTTTGTAATGGAAAGCCAGTTCGGCGTGATCGGAAAAAATCCAAAATGATTCAAAATTGTCATAAAGATAAATTTTTGATCCGATACATAGCCCTTCGCCGTCAAGCCGAAAATCAAGAAGTTCCAGTTTTTTATTTTTTGACGAATATATTATTAGCGCGGCCAGCGCGACAATGATTATAAAAAGATAATTTTTTAGGATAATTGAAAAAACCACAATTGCTAAACCAAAAATTGAAAGCGCCCAGTACCACTCGTCGCTTTTAGGCGAAAAATTCGGCTCTTCCATCTGCCATTCCAAAATTTCAGCTGCGCCGCTTTCTTTTTCCAAATCACGATCTTCTTTAACTTTAATTTTTACAGGTTCGTTTGTCATATGTCAGTCATTATAGAGCCTTTCAGGCGATTTTTCCAGAGGGCGGTTTGATGGGAATCGTTCGGGTCATTTATTCGGGAAATGAGACAAATGAGACACTGGATAGGTGGTTTGGGCAGTGTAACATTCTAAAGGGTTACTTTCCCATCCTTGATACTAAAATACTCAAATCGGTTAAATCAACTCTGCCATTATCATTAAGGTCATATTGCGGCGTATCGATAGACCCGAAGTTATAAATTAAAATGCTTAAATCGGTCAAGCCGACTTTGTTATCGTTATTAAAATCGTAAACCTCCGGCTTATTGTCTATTACAGAATAAACAACGCCGTTTTTATTTCCGGTGATGTTCGTTCCTTCTCCATCAGCGGCCAGAATCTGGGCATCGGCAAAATCTATTTCGGCTTCCCCAATCATTTTGGGTTTGAAAGTTATCGTTAAAATTTCGCCCGTTCCCGAAAATCCCTTGTCTCCCGTCAAAACACCGGAGAATTCAATGGTTCCGGAAGTGTTGCTAAAAGACGGTTCTTGAACCCAAAAAGTGAGGATGGAATTTTCTTTGGAGATATTGACCGCCTCCAAGCTGTCCATAGGAAATTTAATTACGGCGTCAACGGCATTTACGGGATTTTGAGTGTTAACGCCGACAACAACTTCAAAATTCTGATTGAGCGCGGTAATCATGTTGTCTTTCGACAGTAGCGATATATCAGCTTTTTGATCTCCCGGCTGGCCGATCAAACCGATAGCTGCCGCGAAAACCAAAGCCGACAATCCGAAAACCAAGGCGTATTTTTTGTATCTTCCCGGCGGTGTTTCGGAGTGATAACTGGCCAGAACAACGCCTATCAATAGCAAAAGCTGGGCAATGATAAAACCGAGATAAGCGTAGGGCGCGTTAACAAGGGCCAAAAAATATATCGGGAACACTTTGGCGGTTTGCCAGATATATAGATCGGAAATCATATATACAATCCAGCCGAGAATAATAAACGCCGTTCCGATTCTGGCCAAAAGCGGAGCTAAAATCGCCGGTTTCCGCCTTAAAGCGCTGACGGAGGCGGCGATGATAAGCAGAATAATAAAGTAATTGAACAAACGGGTAATGCCCATCAACATTACGGCCGGAATTTCAAACAAAAATCTCAAGGCGAAAATTGAAAAAGTAAAAACTATAAAAACAATAATTGGAAGTTTGTTTATCCAGAATTTCTCTTTAGTTATCAGTGTCGCCACGCCTCTGTAGAACAAAAGATAAGCAATAACGGCAAGGGGGAAAGTTACGGCGTAAAATGTGGTTAATTTTATAAAGCTTAAAGCGATGCCGAGGTTAAATAAGGCGGCCGGTATGCGGTATAGAGAAAATAACAAAAAAGCTGCCGCCCATTGGCGCAGCGATGATTTGTGAAGAGGATTTTTCTCCTTAAACGACAGAATAAAAACCACGAGGCCGAGCAGCCAAGCGGTTAAGATGCTCAAACTTGAAAAAGACATAAGTAAAGAAGGAGACATTTGGATAATCAAAAAGCTTCCCAGTAATAAAATACAGAGAGAGAGAGAGAGAGAGAGAGAGAGAGAGAGAGAGAAT
>Ga0075947_125_pt1 | contig 7627 bp, 6 predicted proteins | sample RifGroA2_FD_68011 | JGI IMG/M metagenome (GOLD analysis project Ga0075947, IMG submission 68011) | Parcubacteria (Azambacteria) bacterium GW2011_GWA2_42_9
CGGATGGGAAGAGGAGCTTGTGCGACTTATTAAAAAGAAAACTTTATAAAGTTTTATTATTTTGACTAACTTTATAAAGTTTGTTAATATAGGAACCACATAATACTAAAAATAAATTTATGTCTATGACTACGCGTCAAAAACTCGAAGTAATTCAAAAAATGCTCGGACTGACCCAGACAAAGCTGGCCCTAAAATTCGGCGTATCTTTCGTTGCTTTCAACGGCTGGTGGACAGGTAGGTCAAACCCAAGACCTAAGATGCGGACCGCCATAGACGAACTGTTTTTAGAAGTGACCGGACAGAAGATAATTCCCGCCGACAAGCTCACAGCCAAAAAACAATCTTTACAAAAAAAATCATCGGAACATAAAAATGTGGTGCGAGAGATTTTAGATAATCCGGATATTCGCGATCAATTAATTTTGAAGCTCACGTATCATAGCAACAGCATCGAAGGGAGCACGCTTACCGAACCGGACACGGCGACAATTCTCTTTGATAACGCCGCATTGCCCAATAAAAGTCTAACCGAACAACTGGAAGCGAAAAATCATCAAACAGCCCTAAACTACCTATTCGATCATATCGCTAAAAGAGAAAATATTGATGAGAATCTGGTGCTCAAGCTCCACAGCATTCTTATGAACGGCATTCGCCCGGATGCCGGTGTTTATCGCAATCATGCAGTCAGAATTACCGGCGTTAATTTACCTACCGCAAACTATGCAAGCGTCCCAAGGCTAATGGCGGAAGTAATGGCTAAAGTCGCAGAAAATTCCAAGGACGTCATCGCATCATCCGCGAGTGTTCACAGCAGATTCGAACAAATCCACCCTTTTTCGGATGGCAACGGGCGCGTTGGCCGCTTACTTATGAACGCAATGCTTCTTGGCGCAAACTTCGCCCCCGCGATCATTCGTCAAGAACAAAAACGGTTGTACTATACCTATCTGTATAAAGCTCAAACTAAAGATGATCACAGCCAATTGGAAAATTTCTTTTGTGAAGCCGTTATGGATGGATTCAAAATCCTTGAACGTACAGATATAAGATAATCGCATGGCAGTTATTACCGAGCAACAAAAAGTAGTGGTTAAAATAATTTACTTTAATGATTGAAGGAGAAAAACCGACACCAATCGGGGCGGGAGAACAGATTAGGATTTCAAATTCCCTAGATCGTATCAAAGGAATGAGCAAGGGCCTTAATGAACTTGTTCAACGAATCGGAATGTTGATACAGGGGAAAGATGATTTACTGAAAAATGAATGGCAAAAACCAGAAATGGAACGTAACTACAGCTTAATTGCCGCACTTGAAGATGAACTAGAAAAACTTGATCAAGCTATTAATGACGCGATAGACATTTCCGTTAAGTTGCAAGAGGGGGAAAGTAAATTGCGGGAGCGTTTTCTGGACATTGAAAAACGAATGCGTACTAGAGGTTATTGATAACTGGTTTTCTATACATAGGTTAAACCTATGTATGTAGTGAAAAAGGAAAGGAAAAAAAGGAAGAAAAAGAGGCACGCGAAATAGAAGAAATCCGCAAACGCCGCTGGGTAAAATAGGCTTCTAATCCAAAGCCTCGCTTTGGATTAGAAAATGCTTACAAAATAAGGATATTTTCTTTGTTTCCCATAAAACGCCTTATAAAGTTTTAATGTTGGGTACTCATCCAAGGGGAGTCCTTGGATTGAATAAGAGAAATAGAGATTTTCCTGCTATAATGAAAGGGCGAGTAACCTTATGAACAAAGAAGATATCCCGATTTTTAACCTGTCAAAAACAGAACTTATCCCAGAAGACAAAGAGGTAGTTCGCGCCGAAGCGAACAGGGCAATTGAGAACGAAACTGAAGAAATGAAGAGAGTCCTTCGGGAGATTTCTATCCCAATGAATGAACGTGTCAGCATGGTTGCGGATGAACTCCATGCCTTTCAAACTGAACGTTGTAAATCCTATGGTAGAAACCCGCCCGATAAGCCAGAGGTATTTGGGGTTCCCATAGAATACAGAGCAAGATTATCAAAATCCGACAGTATTGGTGGTTTTACGAACAGTATCGACAATACTGTTGTTGTTTTCACATACCCCAATGAGCTTGATATGTGGATTGCTAAAAAAATTGCGCATGAACTTGAGCATGCCTACGCGTATCATCAAAATCGTGCAGATGTAAATTTTGAAGCATCAGAAGATGATCCTCAAGTAATAGTTGGATGCTATCGAAGGGGAGGAGTAACACTTTCACCCAAAGGGGAATACGGATACTTTCTTGAAGAAGGAGCAGCGGAGCTGGGCGCCATTGAATATTTTACCGAACATATCTCTAAGCTGTTCCCTGATGATTATGAGTCCTATCTCAAAGAAAGAAGTAAGTTTATGGAGGAACAAGGTTTGCGAGAGGCCACAAAAGATTATTTGGGTCCATCTTACAATCGGGAAACACAAACGGTCCAGATGGGAGCTACTATTTATGCCTATCCGGTGGGAGTTGTCAAAAGCCTGATAGATGAACTACCAGAAGGCCGAGAGTTAATTAACCAAGCTCATATAAGGGGTAATTATGTTCCGCTCGCCAGAGAGTTTGAAAAACTATTGGGCAAGGGGACGTTCAGGGTCTTCATGTCTCTCCCAATAAAGGAGGAATCGATACGAGGTTTAGGAGAATTATTTTCTGCGATGAACGAGCGAGAAAGAAAAACGATAATGGAGAAGTTGCTCCATAGCAGACCTTATGATAAAGAAACATTACGGCGTCGGGGGGTATTGTAGACCATTTGCCACAACCCTAGAAATAATCCAAGGGGAGTCCTTGGATTAAGAAAGTGGTGATTAAAATATCTGTGGCAGAGACCGCGAGGAGACAAATTGAATGGTTAACAATTATTTCACACTCGTTTCAACCTTTGCTATACTTTACTTTATGCTAGAAAAATATCTTCAAGAGATCGGTCTTACGGATAAAGAAGCGAGTATTTACTTGGCGCTTTTGCAGGTGGACAATGCTTCTGTTGCCAGCATGGCGCAGAAAACAAAAATAAAACGACCGACGGTGTATGTTGTCCTTGAATCGCTTCTTAAAAAGGGGCTGGTGAGCCAAGTGCAGATTGGGAAGAAAACGCATTATCAAGCAGAGCCGCCGGAACGACTTGAAACGTATGTTGAGCGGCGCAAAATAATGCTCGATGAGCAATCAAGGCGCCTTAAAGACATCATCCCCCAGATTAAAAGTATTCAACGAGAGACGGGCGAGCGGCCAATTGTGAAATATTTTGAGGGGAGAGAGGGAGCGGTTAGCGCCCTCGAAGAATTTTTTGGAACGGACGAGAAGGGAGGCGATGCGTATTTCTTTTATTCTCGCGATCTGCTCGATGAAATCTTTACCAAAGATGAAAAAGACAGATATGTTAAAATCCGTCTCCAGAAAAATATTCATTCGAAATCAATTTATACTTACAAAAGCGGATCTCTTGAAAATGTCGACAATGCCGACAGGATAAAAATCGATGCGGACAAATATCCTGTTACCTGTGATATTGCTATTTATAAAGATAAAGTAAGGATAACTACCCTCGGTGATAAAATTGTCAGCATATCTATACGTTCAAAGGATATCGCAGATACTTTTGTAAGTTTGTTTAAATTGGTGCACGACAAAAGTAAAGGGGCGTAGATCAAAAAAGATCCACGCCCCAGTGTTGCACCCCTGGGTGGATGTTATATAGGAAAACATGCCCCGGGGAAATCGCCATACGAAAGATCTACTTTTATTTTTAGCGGCTCTCGCCCATTTTAACTCCTTCGGCTCTTAGCCAAACTAAACTGCAATAAAGAAACTACTCTTGTCTCGCTAATCTTTGGAGAGTTCGACTGGAAATCTGGATACCCTCTCATAGTGGCTATGATACCACTATGAGAGGGCAGAGCCTTATTTCGCGTCGCCCATAGCACCCTCCTGGGTTAGGTTGACATTGGTTATCTTAGCATACTCGTTTTTTTTGTCAATATTTTTTGTCAATTTCATCAAAAAACGCCGATTTTACGGCATTTTTTGTTTATTTAATGAGCTGATTTAAGGAATCTGCCTAAATGAAAAGGGGTGACAAAATGTTTTTGGTAATTTTTAGAGACAATAATTTTGATAAATATACACTTTTGTCATAAATATAAATCAAATTATATACCTAAAATATCCTTATTTAACAATATATTTGTATGGTAAAGTAAAAGAAAATGACAAAAGTACTTGACAAATTTATATGCTTGTGTATAATACCCCAAGAAAATTGAAATCGAGAAGGGCGTATCTAAAGCATTGTTTTGACGGAATTTAATAACAAAGTTATGTCCGATTCAAAATGGATGCCTAGATATACCCTTTTGAAGGTTCGAATGGGCGATGCGGTCACAAAGATTGTTTCTGGTCGCCTGCTAGATTTTCTAGTCTTTAGGAAGTTTTGCAGGCGGTCAGAATAATCTGATTGCTGGGGCGTATGGCGGATGCCCGTTTTAAATCCACCAAAGCAAGGAGGACTGCACAATGGCCGAGCTTCTTAAGGCTCTGCGTGGATCGCGCCTCATTGCCATGGGAATGGTAGACGGCCGTAAGGTCTGCCATTACCTCATGAGCAATGGGAACGTGCTCGAAGTCATCTTGTAAGGCGACTTCACACGCACTCGCGCTGACCCCAGTCTGACAGCGCGCAATAAATAAATGGGGACGCACGTGGCGAACAAAAGCACGGGCACGGAAGAGGGATAAAAGACCGAAACCCTTCCAAGAGCTTCATTGGTAGACATGCTCAAACTACCCGCCTTAACCCGAGCATAATCGTGGTCGTCGGGCAAACATGTTGTTTGTTTGCCCTATCTTTTGAGGACTTAAAGAAATTTGAGTTTTCAATGGGATAGCAGGTGTATCAAAGTGTTCTTTCGAAAATGTCCTGTGCCGAGCCTTTTTACACTGCAGTCTATCGCGTAAAAGGGAATTAGATCGTAGTCCTTGTTAACTGGGCGTCTGATGAGTCTAATTGTATAGGATAGTTAATGGGAGCGTTTCCCGAAAAACGCAAGTTGCCTATTCAGAGGTTCATGGTCTCTGAAAGCAAGGTGATCAAGGATCGCCTGACAACATGACACGAAATGCTAATTCGTGTCGCTGTTTCGGAATGCGTATTCCGACTGATGACGCCGGAGAGTTTTGATGATAGGTATAAGTTTGCTTATCATATGGCCGTACTCGCGTACGTTGCTGGTAAACAGGGGAATGTTGGCGGTTGGCTGCATAGCGCGTTCAATGCACTACCGCAAGGACTTTCTTTCAACTATCGTGCATTGCGATATGGCGAGGATGCGCCGTGCATATGCAGTAACGTTGAATACCTCTGCACTCTTGCTCAAAAAGTTGATTATGAGGATGGTGCCCAAGCGTTTAGGCATATATATTGCCCCGCTCTCGGTACTACCGCATATTTGACTCCAAACCTACGCATCCCAGCCCCATATTTTACGATGGAAAACACGGTTAAGGATGCCATAAAGTTTATGGGCAAGTACCTGCTTCGATAGCCTTCGGCTCTCCCGCGCAGACCCTCGTCTGACTGCGCGGTAACTCCGGGTGGAAATCCTGGAAGAAATAAAGAGGGATTGTGGTGTGATAAAAGACCGAAACACACCTTCGAGTTTGGTGATACTCGTTAAACTATCACCATCTGTCTCGGAATGTGCATTCCGACTGATGACGCCGAAAGGCAGAAACAGAAAGTTCTTTCCCTGTCGACTCTCAAGTAAGTTTTCTGCCTGCCGCCACCATGCAGCTATGTTCAGATGGAAAAACGCAGTTGTTGCTTGCGATGGGTGTCCGAGTAGAACCGAAAGGAGGAACCAAACGAAAACACCGAGTGGCAACCCCGCCTTCCGGAAGAAGCGCAAAAAGGGTTGTGACAAGGAGGAGGCGTGTCTGAACCCAGACTGACGCGGGGATTCTGCAAAATTCATAATGCAGACCGAAGCCGCAGGGTTCAGTTCACTGGGCGAGCAAAAGATAAAAACTTTTCTCTCGCCCTATCTTTTGAGAACTTAATCGAGTATTGAGTTTTCAATGGGATAGACAGTTCTTTTAAATTTTGACTACCGCGAAATACTTCGCACCTGCTCCTCGGGGATTCTGGGGTTTGGAGAGAGACATGAGCGCACTTACCGCGTTGGTTGAGAAGAATAACCTTCCCGTGTCTCTGTTTAGCGCAGAGATAGAGAAAACCGGTGACCGTACCGCATTCCCATGGAGGGACGCGGTGTCCGATTATCTCGGGGAAGTAGGCTACGGTGGTTACGATGGCATCACAGATGTGAAGTTGATTGGCGCAAAGAAATTATTTCTTTGGACGCACAATCAGCAGAACGGAAGTGACGCCATGGACTACTGGTGGTCGATACAAGAACTCGTGGATGGGCGCTGGAAAACTCTTTACGAGAGGCGCTATACCGGATATGACCGATACAATTCGGACCGGTACACGAGCACCTTCGCCGAGGCTGAGAAGATTGCTCCTGCAAGCATCTTCGAAAACCCCGCGTAGGCGTATCCACGCAGACCCCAGTCTGACTGCGTGTAATAAATAAATGGGGAAGAGCCTGGCGAGTATCGCTCGCAGAGGTCCGATGAGAGGATATGAAAGACTAAAACCCTCATCAAAGCTTTTCTGGTAGATACGCTTAGACTACCCGCCTAACCCGAGCGTGATCGTGGTCCTGGGCAAACACGTTGTTTGTTTGCCCTCTTTATCAAGATCTCAAACACAATGTTTGAAATTTTGTAGAGAGTTGTTCTTTGGAAATTAAAAACACACACAGTAATGTGCTCGCAAGTATGTTGTTAGTACATTGCTGTGTGTGTTTGGAGAGAACGCATACAGGCCACCCTCATCGCGTGTAGCTTGCCAAAGCTACCAAGGATGAACGGATCATAACTCGTCTGAGCTATGAAGCTATTAGGTTAGACAGGGCTGTCTAACTTGCAACCTTCGCGCGAAGGTTGCAGGCAAGCACCACTTCGGTGCAAGTCCCTTTGTTGGGGACATCTCTCTGGGGGAAGGTGGTCGCTCCATCTTTCCTCAATATCTCTTGAGTTGGGGATCTCAAGTAAATAAAAATCCTCTCTGTCTCGGAATATGTGTTCCGACTGATGAGCTCGAAAGAGCGAAACAGAAGTTCCTCAAATTCAACCACAGACCACCCAAAGGAGGACGTCAAATGATGACATACCCAGAAATGATTGCGGAATTTGTAAAACAAATTCGCGCAGGAACCCTGGATTGGTTTCTGGCGTGCATGGCAATTGGGGTGCTGTGCATCATATGGGTCTTTGTCCGGCATCATCGCGAGACCCGCGGAAAATCATGACTAAGACTCGGCGCCTCGTCAGGTAGGCGTGGCAACAGAAGCGTGCAGAAGTTTTGCACACAACCGTTCAAGGGCAAGTCTAACGGCTTGCCTTTTTTGTTTTTTGGAACAAATGATATGATAAACTTATACGGAGAGTTTAGTCAGCTTTCTGAACAAATAACATAATTTTACAAAAAATATGCCCATGGAAAAATACAAGCCATCAAATGAGGA
>Ga0075947_130_pt1 | contig 6603 bp, 2 predicted proteins | sample RifGroA2_FD_68011 | JGI IMG/M metagenome (GOLD analysis project Ga0075947, IMG submission 68011) | Parcubacteria (Azambacteria) bacterium GW2011_GWA2_42_9
GAGAAAAAGGCAAAGGAGTTTGGGGAAATTGCAATCTGGACTGAAAAATACAGGCCGCATTCTTTCTCAGATGTTGTAGGGCAGAAGGAAACTGTCAAGAGAGTAAAGAATTTTGTGAATACCAAATTCCCGAAATGCCAAAGCAGGGCGATAAGAGAAACCGACACGATGGATACATTTGTTGATTCGTCGTGGTATTTTTTACGTTATGTTGATTCGAGAAATAAAAAAGAATTCGCTTCTAAACAAAAGTTATTAGCATGGTTTCCGGTAAATATGTACATCGGCGGCGCCGAACACACGGTTCTTCACTTGCTTTATTCAAGATTTTTCATAAAAGTTTTACGTAAACTCGGTTTTATTCATTTTAACGAACCGTTCACGGTATTGCGGCACCAAGGTATGATTTTAGGCCCAGATGGCCAAAAAATGTCCAAATCGCGCGGTAATGTTGTTGATCCCGATGAATTGGTTAAAAAATACGGCGCCGATACCGTTAAAATGTATTTTTGTTTTATGGGCGAATATAGTAACGGCGGTCCATGGAACCCAAAGGGAATTTTAGGAATAAAAAGATTTTTAGATCGGATTTGGCTTAAGTTTTTAAATTTTGAATCTCCAAATACCAAATACCCCGCCCGACTTCGCTACGACGAAGTCGTTGCGGGCGGGCAAATATCAAATACCAAATACCAACAATTATTGCACCAGACAATTAAAAAAGTGGGGGATGATGTAGAAAATCTTCACTTTAATACGGCTATCAGCGCCCTCATGATTTTGTTTAATGCAATGGAAAAACAGAGTCAATTGTCAATTGTCAATTGTCAATTGTTTTTGAAACTTCTAGCGCCTTTCGCGCCGCATTTTACGGAAGAAATTTGGTCCCGATTTTTTGTTAGCAAAAAATCGAGGATCCGCGATTCGCGAAGCGAATCGGGACAACAACCTAAAAGTTATAAATCTATTCATTTAGAACCCTGGCCGAAGTATGGCCTCAAGCTGATTGAAACAGATGAGTATGAATTAGTAATTCAAATTAACGGCAAGATGCGCGACAAGGTTCGCGTATCAATAAAATTGGAACGTCCTGAAATTGAAAAATTAGTTTTGGGACGGGGATCGATTAAAAAATACATTGGCACCGCTAAAATTAAAAAAATTATTTTTGTGCCAAATAGATTAATCAATATAGTTTTATAAATTTTGAATTAAAATTCAGCCCCGCAACTGCGGAGCGGGATTTTGTGTTATAGATAATATTATGTGCGGGATTGTTGGGTACATAGGAAATAAAAAAGCCGCTCCCATTTTGATCGAAGGTTTAAAAAGACTTGAATATCGTGGCTATGATTCCGCTGGTATTGCTGTTTTAGACAGCAATAGGGTTCATCTGGTCAAGGCAAAAGGCCGCGTTGTCGAACTTCAAAAAAAATTATCCTGGGATTTAGGAGGCAATCTTGGCATTGCGCATACCCGATGGGCGACACACGGAGAGCCAAGCGAGAAAAATGCTCATCCGCATACTGACTGCGATGGCCGCGTTTTTGTTTGCCACAATGGCATTATTGAGAATTATAAACTCTTAAAAGAGGGGCTTATTTTACGCGGGCATATATTTAAATCTGACACAGACACGGAGGTTTTGGCGCATCTAATTGAGGAAAATCTGCGATATGGTGATGAAGCTTTCTCGCGGGCCCTGAAAAAAATCAAAGGAACTTATGGTTTGGCTGTGATTATTAAATCCCGCCCGAATAAAATATTTGCTGCCCGTAATTCAAGCCCTCTGGTTATAGGGGTGGGTAAAGATGAAAACATAGTTGCTTCGGATGCCTCGGCTATTTTAGGTAGAACGCGCGACGTGATATATCTTAATGATGGAGAAATAGCGATTATCACAAAAGATGACGTTAAATTGCAAAGTTTAAAAGTTCAAAAATTTAACAGCTCAAAAAGGCCTCAAATCTTAAAAGTTGCGGAACGGAAAGAGAAATTAGATTTTAATTTAGATGACGCGCAGAAATCCGGTTTCCCGCATTTTATGTTGAAAGAAATTTTTGAGCAACCCGAGTCGCTGGCAAACAGTTTACGAGGGCGTATTATAAAAAATAATAGCCTTGCCAAGTTGGGCGGACTTGAAAGCGTAAGAGAACAGTTAAAATCCATTGAACGGCTGATAATAACCGGCTGCGGTACGGCTTATCTTGCCGGGGTTGTTGGAAAACTGATGATAGAAGAATTGTGCGGCATTCCTTGCGAGGCAGAATTGGCATCAGAACTGCGCTACAGAAATTTTTTTCCTGAGAAGCGTAATTTAGCCATGGTAGCCGTCTCCCAGTCAGGGGAAACAGCCGATACTTTGGCAGTTTTGAGAAGAGCTAAGGGAAAAAGCATTAATGGTATGACCGGATCTAAAAATGACATGCTAACGCTCGGAGTAGTGAACGTTGTTGGTTCAACAATAGCGCGGGAAACCGATGCCGGCGTTTATAATCATGCCGGGCCGGAAATAGGCGTCGCTTCAACCAAGGCATTTACTTCGCAATTAATTATATTAGCGCTTATAGCTCTTTTTCTTGGTCGTGAACGCGGCACGATTTCTCCCAAGATGGGTAAGCAAATTGCCGAAGAGATTGAAGTGCTTCCTAAAATGATCAAACAAATTTTAAAGCAGAGCGATCAAATTAAAAATATTGCGGAGGAATATAAAAATTTTAATAATTTTCTTTACATTGGAAGAAAGTATAATTTTCCAGTAGCTTTTGAGGGAGCTTTGAAACTCAAAGAAATTTCTTATATACACGCCGAAGGATATGGCGCCGGCGAAATGAAACACGGGCCTATCGCCATGATAGATGAAAACTTTCCAACAGTCGCTATAGTGCCAGAAGATAGTGTTTATGAAAAGATGATATCTAATCTGGAAGAGATTAAAGCAAGGCGTGGCAATATCATTGCCATAACAACGGAAGGAAATGATAAAATTAGTTATATCGCCAAAAATTGGCTTTATATCCCCAAAACTATTGAAATACTAACGCCAATTCTTTCGGTTATCCCTTTGCAGTTATTTGCTTATTATATGGGAACGCTGCGCGGTTGCGACGTTGATAAGCCGCGAAATTTGGCAAAAAGCGTGACGGTTGAATGAAAACCCGCCCTAACCCTCCCTTATCAGGGAGGGATTGTAGTTTCTCCCCTGATAAGGGGAGAATAAGAGGGGTTGATTAAATTTTTAGTCATATATCTTTAGTGATATCGGGGATTTTTTGCTGTAAAAACCCACCCTAACCCTCCCTTATTAGGGAGGAAATTAGATTGCTCCTTTCCGATCGCTTTCAGCGACCGGAATTTTTACTTATTTTAAGCAAAATTCGCAAGTCAATTTGATATAATTAGATAGTGATCTGATATCCGATCAATTGATCGGAAATACGATATATGCAAGAAATGCCAAATACCAAATACCAAATACCAAATACCAAGTTAGAATATATTCCTCTTTCATTAGCAGCAGAAATTTTAAGTACTTCGCGCGATTACATGAACGTGCTGGTGCGAAGGGGAAAATTGCGGGCTGTTAAGCTCGGCCGCAACTGGGTGACAACGAATGAGTGGATTGAGGAGTATCAGAAATCTGTCGGGCGCTTAATACTATCGACATCCGATGTCGATAGTAGAATTGACAAAATTAAACATGATGAAAAATCGGAACTAGAAAATCTTAAAACCAAATTGGTTTTAGACAAAGAATTGGCCGAGCGGCTGGAAAAGATTGAATCCAAGGTGTCGGTAATTGAAAGCTTAAAAAAACCATTTCTTACCGAACGGGAAAAACAGCTCAAAAATAATTTTTTCATAGCTCGGCGCCTTGCCGTTAAAGAAGAAAAAGAAAGCGTTTTAGACAAAGTTAGAAATCAGTTTCAATTCAACGATCTTTTGGCTTTTGAAAAAGCCACGAAGCAACCGGAAATTTCAAAAAGTTTACGTCAAAAGTCAAGACTAAGATTCGCAGTCGCTTCCGGACTGGTTGTGGTTTTATTTTTAACAATGGTTAGTTTTGTCGATATTGATATTTTGAAATTTAAAGATTTTCCGCCCAAGGCGGAACAGCCGCGGGCTGAAAAAGTTTCAAAATATCAAGAATTTGCCATCGGCCCCTTGAAGTCCGGTCCTTCTAAAATCGCCAAGCCACAAGAATCATTCGTGCGAATAGATACCCACGAAGAGGCGTTGGCGCTGGACGCGTTGGGCGGTCTGCCCTCCGAAGCTTTAGCAACCGAAGGTTTACCCTCCGAAACTTTAGTGAAGGAGAGTGATTTTACCTTGTTGGAAAATCGCCTCATTGCTTTGGAAAACGTTTTAGTAGACCAGATCGCCTTAGTCAAAGCCGATCTCTCACTCCAAAAGAAAACGCTTCTTGAAACTATTGATTCTTTAATGTCCTTGGCTAAACTGGTTCCGACTCATCCCATATCAACCATCGTCGTCCAAGGACAACCAGCCACCCTGACCACGTATTCCATTGCTCCCCAAGTCCAATCAGGGTTTGACCGTCTCTCGGCTACTTCTCTTAGCTTATCAAGCGACGCCACCATCAATGGCCATCTCACGGTTAAAAGCGGCGGCGAATTCAACACTCTCTCCGTTTCCGGTGCCAGCCAATTAACCGGCAACGTTACCCTTGGCGGCACGCTTAACGTCGCCGGCGATTCCACTTTAAACAATTTAACTGTTAATGGTTCGTTTACCACCTCCGGAGGCATCGCCACTCTGCCCAACGCTTCTTCAACTTACCTAACGGTTTCAAACACCACTTGGATTAACAATGGTTAGTTTTGTCGATATTGATATTTTGAAATTTAAAGATTTTCCGCCCAAGGCGGAACAGCCGCGGGCTGAAAAAGTTTCAAAATATCAACGGAAAGAATGAGAATTGATGAAAGCGGAAAAGTGGTTATCGCCACCACCACCATTCCTTCCGGCTTCGGATTCAATGTTGCCACTTCAACTTTTATCTATGGCAACCAGTTCCTCTCCGGCGGTCTCGGCGTGGGAATTGCCACCACCACGAGCGGCGCCATCCAAACCAGCGGCGATGTTTTTGTCGGGAGGAATCTTTATGTTTCCGGCGCTTCCACAGTTTTGGGCGCTTCAAGCGCGGACACTTTAACCGTAAATTCATCGGTCAACTCCAGTTTGGTTCCTAATGTCAATAATCAATACAACCTTGGCTCCGCTTCTTTCTATTGGGGTACGGCGTATATTGACACCATCAACGCCAACAACATCTCCGGCGCTTCAACCACCATCGGCGGCACCGAATCGGCGACCTTCACCATCAATTCTGATAATGCCAGCGTTGACCAAGAGAACGCCGAGCTCATTTTTTTCCGCGGCCAAGTTCCCCCAAACGCCGTCATAAAATGGAATGCCGCCACTTCTTCAAAAAGATTTGAATTCAACCAGGCGGCGCGATTTTTCAACGAGACGGCTTCAACCACTAATCCGGTCTTGACCGTTCAGGGCAACACGGGACTGACCGCCAATCTTTTCCAAGTGCTTGATGTTTCTACCAGCACCACGATATTTTCCGTAAACCCGGTTTCCCAAAAAACCACAATGGTCAACGCTTCCACCACCAATCTGACTATTTCCGGCAATCTTTTTGGCGGCACGGGCGGCTTAAGTTTCGGCAGCGCCATTCTTTTGCCCGATGGCAGCGTCTCGAGCCCTTCTTTGAGTTTTTCAAGCGACACCGACACGGGAATATTCAGAATCGGAAACGATAAATTCGGTCTGGCGACCGGCGCCACCACCAGTTTGACCTTGGACAACGGCAAAGTCATTGTCGGAAACGACATCTTAACCGCCTCTTACCAGCTGGAAGTGGCCGACCGCGATACTAATAACAACACCGTCGTTGACGAATTAAGATTATCCCATTTTACTACTGGTACGGCCAATGACGGCCTGGGCGTCGGCATTCTTTTCTACGGCCAGGACGTAACTGGAAGTGGCCAGAACATGGCCCGGATAGCTTCCCAGGTTGAGCATGCCACTTCCACTGATCCTGGAGGTTTTCTGGCCAACCTGATTTTTTCCACCGTCGGCTCGGGAGGTCTGCTTGAAAAAATGCGCCTCACCGGAAACGGCCAATTGCTTTTGGCCACCACCACCGTTCCAACCGGCTACGGCGCCAACATCGCCACCAGCACATATATTTTTGGAAAATTAAGCGTTGGCACCGGAACTTTATCTTTGCTTTCCGGCAACATTATTTCCGATTCCGGACAATTCAACATCACCAATTCCGCTAATACCGCCCTCACATTTTCAACAAACAATTTGGAAAGAATAAGGATTGATTCCTCCGGCAACGTCGGCATCGGGACGACGAGTCCGAATAATCTTTTATCTTTATTTAAATCAACAACCCCCGCTTTAGGATTCACCACCGGAAGCGGCGACAGCGCTTGGACCATGGGAATTGACACCGCCGACCAAAACAAATTCAAAATCGCCTCCTCGACTTCGCTCGGAGTAAATTCTAGATTAACGATTGACGGGAATGGGAATGTTGGGATCGGGACGACGGGG
>Ga0075947_131_pt1 | contig 5162 bp, 5 predicted proteins | sample RifGroA2_FD_68011 | JGI IMG/M metagenome (GOLD analysis project Ga0075947, IMG submission 68011) | Parcubacteria (Azambacteria) bacterium GW2011_GWA2_42_9
AATAAATCAATCTTTCTAAAAGATAAAAAGCCTCTTGACCCAAAATGTGATTGCTATGTTTGCCAGAATTACAACCGCAGCTATATTGCCCATCTTCTAAAAGCCGGAGAAATAACGGCGATGCGGCTTTTAACTTTCCATAACCTCTATTTCTTCAACACTTTCGTAGAAAAAATCCGCGAAAAAATAAAATCCGGAAAAATCTAAAATAAATTTGTAAAAAGACATTTTTTGTGATAAATTATTTTTATGGCGAACAGGCATCTTTCAAGATCAATCGTTTTACAAACCCTCTATCAGTGGGATTTTAATGGCGGCAAGGAAACCAACATTGAAGAACTTTTAAAACATAACATTGAAGAATTCGGTCCCGGCATTGAAGAAGACCAATTTGTTAAGGAATTAATAAGCGGCATTTTAGAAAACCAAAAAAAGATTGACGAGATTATCGTTAAAACGGCTCCCGAGTGGCCATTGGAACAGATTAACTTGATTGACCGCAATGTCTTGCGCATCGGTATTTATGAACTTTTATTCGGCAAGCGGGAGGAGGTGCCGCCCAAAGTGGCGATTAACGAGGCAATTGAACTGGCAAAAAGTTTCGGCGGCGAAACTTCTGGCAAATTCGTCAACGGCGTTTTAGGAACTATCTATCGCGCTATCGGAGAGCCCGGGAAAGAAGAAGGCGGCCCGAGGCGTGGCAAAGAAAAACCGGAGGAAAAATAAATGGATTTTAAGGAATTACAAAAAAAACTTGAAATAAAATTTAAAAGTGAAGACCTATTAAAACAGGCGTTTGTTCACCGTTCATATTTAAACGAAAACCCGGCTTTTATCTTGGGCCACAATGAACGCCTGGAATTTTTGGGTGACGCGGTTTTAGAGCTTGTTGTTACCGAGTATTTATACAAAAATTATCCCGATTTAGCCGAAGGCGAGATGACGAACTTGCGCGCCGCGCTGGTCAACGCCCAAATGCTTTCGCAAATTTCCGACCGGCTGGGGTTTAATGAATTTTTATTCCTATCAAAGGGCGAGGCTAAAGAAATTGGCCGAGGCCGTCAATATATTTTAGCCAACACTTTTGAAGCGTTTATCGGCGCTCTTTATTTAGATCAAGGATACGTTGCGTCGCAAAATTTTATTAACAAGAATCTTATCCCGGAGCTTCGGGATATCATAGAAAAAAAACTTTGGCGCGATGCTAAGAGTTTGTTTCAAGAAACATCGCAGGAAAGAGTCGGTATTACGCCAACCTATGAAGTAATATCGGAAAGCGGCCCGGATCACGCCAAAAAATTTGTCATCGGAGTATATCTTGAAAAAGAATTGGTTGCCAAAGGCGAGGGCTCTTCAAAAAACGAAGCCCAGCAAAAAGCGGCCGAAAACGCGCTGGGAGTTAAACACTGGGGGCATATTGACTAAATTGGTTTTTTGTTTTATTTTTTAATCAACGATATTTAACAAGTAAATTCGAAAGAGCCGAAGGGACGTAAAATGAATGGCGAAGAAATTGCGAAAGTTTTAACTTGGAGTGACATTGCTATTATGGTATTACTATTGTCTTTAGCGATAACGTTATTTATTTATGCATGGCGTTATCTTGTTCGTCGCGATAAGCAAACGGGGCTTTTTAATCGGCAAAGCACCTGCGGTCTTCATCAATGGAATGACAATAATAAAGATAAGCAGATGAGATGCCAAAAATGCGGAAAAATTCCGGGAAAAGATTTATCTCCCGGTTTTCAACTCGGTGGTTTTGACGGCCCATAGCCCATTAGAAGACGGAGGTCTCTAGCGGGCTTTTTTTATTTCTTATTATTTCATAAAGTGATAAAATTAAATTGAAATGCGGCTTAAGAAAATAGAAATATCGGGATTTAAATCGTTTGCCCATAAAACCGCGTTGGAATTTCCGGTGACGATCAGCGCTATCGTGGGTCCCAACGGTTCGGGAAAATCCAATGTGGTTGATGCCATCCGCTGGGTTTTGGGCGAGCAGAGTTTTAAAAATTTGCGCTCTAAATCCGGCGTTGATTTAATATGGGCGGGTAGCCAGATGAAGCCGGCTCAGGGCAAGGCCAGTGTTAGTCTGCATTTTGACAACCGCGACGGATTTTTCCCCATTGATTTTGAAGAAGTTGTTATCGGGCGAAAAGTTTATCGCGACAGCACTAATGAATATTTTTTAAACGACAGCCAAGTTCGCCTCAAAGATATCGCCGAGCTTTTAGCCCGATCCAAGCTTGGATTAAGGGGTCATTCTATAGTTAATCAAGGCTCGGCCGACGAGATTTTAAAATCGAATCCCGAAGAACGCCGTGGAATTTTGGAAGAAGCACTTGGCCTTAGAGAATTTCAGCTTAAAAAATTTGAGGCCGAGTCAAAACTTGAAGAAACAAACCAAAATTTAGGGCAGACGACGGGCCTTATAAATGAAATCTCGCCTCATTTGAGGTCTTTGAAGCGGCAGGTTGAGAAATTTAAAAAACGCGAATTTTTAATAAGCGATTTGAATAATTTAGAAAACGATTATTTTAAAATCAAAATCAAAGGAATTCTGAAAGAAAGGGAGAATAATGGAAGGGGGAGAGAGGAATTAAATATCAAAATCTCTTCGGCTCGCGAAAATTTTGAAGCCAAAGAAAAAATTTTTGAAAGCCAAATGACAAATGTTTCGGAAACCGGCGGCAAGATGAAGAAATTTGAAGCTGATTTAGAACGGCTGAGCGGAGAAAGACACAATATAACGCGCGAACTGGGCCGGATTGAAGGCCTGATAGAATCGGCCAAAAGAAACAATGCCAAATCCGCCAAAACCCTTGAAGCGGTTTTGGCGATTAAAATCAAATACTGGGGCAAGCAGCTTGGGGCAATGCTTGAGCTTGATGATTTTAGCACTGTTAGAGAGGCCATTGGGGGCCTCTCGGACGAGATCCAGACAATCGGCAATTATTTAGCAAAGAACGAAACGGAGAAAATTCTGGCATTGGTCGATTTGGAAGAAATCAGTGACGGCAGCCAGAATCTTTATGGTAAAGAGAAAGAAGAATTAGGAATTAAACTTGCGCGGTTTGAAGCTGAAATGGCGGCAGTGCGCGATTCAATTGCGAGAATCCGCGGCGAAGAAAACAAATGGCGCGATGGCTATCTTAATCTTCAGAAAGATTTGGAATTGGCGCGGCGGGAATATATTACCGCGCAGGAAGTGATTGCCAAGTTTGACCTTGAAGAAGAAAAAATAAAAATTAAAGAAGATAATATTAAATCTGAAATGTGGGGTTCGGGGAAAAATTATGAAGAATTTACCGCCGATTTTGCTGCAATTGAACCCATTATGTTGGAAACCGAGCTTCTAACAGGGTTGGAAAACAAAATCATAAAGTTAAGGCGGGAAATTTCCGATATTGGGAGCATTGACGAGGAAACGAGGCGCGCCTATGAGGAGACCGATAAACGCCACAAATTTTTAACAACCGAATTTGCCGATCTAAACGGAGCGGTTGATTCTCTTAAAAATTTAATCGGCGACTTAACGAAAAAAATTGATGCCGATTTTAAGGATGGGCTTATCAGAATCAACGAAGAATTCAACCATTATTTCCGGCTGATGTTCGGCGGCGGATCCGCTAAGCTGACTGCAGAAAATTACGAAAATAATGAAGTTGGTGTTTCCATAAATGTTAATGTGCCCCAAAAACGGATTAAAGTCCTTAATCTTCTTTCCGGCGGCGAGCGCTCTTTGGTTTCCATCGCGCTTTTATTTGCCATTGTCGCCGCCAGCCGCCCACCTTTTTTGATTTTAGACGAGATAGACGCGGCGCTTGATGAGAGCAATGCGGTTCGGTTTGCCAAAGTGTTAAAAGATTTGGCGCAAAAAACCCAGTTTGTTTTAATAACTCACAATCGCGCCACGATGGAAGCGGCTGAAGTTCTTTACGGCGTTACCATGGGCGACGACGGCGTTTCAAAATTATTTTCTTTGAAATTAACCGACGCCAACGAAACAATAAAAAACACCGTTTGAAATCGGAGCGTTTTGTGATAAACTGCCTCACATGATTAATAAATTTGAAAATCTAAAAGAAATTCCTATGGGTATCCCTGAAAAAGCAGAAACCATTATTGTAGAAGGGCGTCAGCCGAAACACTCTGGGGTCGATATGCGCGTAAAAGTAATGGATCATCATTTCCGAAGCGCGCTTTTGGGTAGAGTAATATTTCAAGATAATAAAGGAAGAATGTATCGAGATGTTGATATTAAAGGTATTGGCCCAATTCATATGACATGGCTTAATGTAAGAAAATTAGAGCCGCAATCTGCCAGACATCTTAAACGGGGCCAGACCCCATATGGATTTACGGATTGGAAATTTGCCGAGACAGATCGCGAAATGTCAGAATTCTTTTTAGAAAAGGGACTTAGAACCTCCAGAGTGCTTGCAGTGGTTCGTTTGAACGAAATAATTGATGAAGATGGAGATAAAATTTCAATTAATAAGGCTAAAGAACGTGGTTATATCAAAACTACCACTGAACCCGTTTTGGAGGTCCGCGCTTTTGGAACCAAGGCGAGAATTACGGATGCCAATGAAACTGCTTTAACCGATGCCAAAAAAATGATTGCCCAAGAATTCGGAAGGCCGGAATTGGAAAAAGACAATTCAGAATATTTGAATTGGTTTTCTGAAACTTTGGCAAAACAATTAGCCATTATTCATAATAACGGATATTGGCATGGTTATTTAACGGAACACAATATTACGCTCGATTGCCGCATTGTGGATTTTGATTCGGTGGAAAAATTACCGCCGGATAAATCCAAACTTCAGAAAAATATAGTTACAGATCTTTATGATGCCGCGAATTCTTTCATCAGTCTTATCTCGAATCTTGAATATGTAGACGAAGATGTAAAAGGGGCGCTTTTCAGCTCATTTATTAGAAATTATTTTGAAAATTGCGATGAAAAGATTGGAAATAATAAGATTGAGCTGATAGAATTATTCTACAAATACATTGAAGAAATGGAGCAAAAATATGATCATTAATATATTTAAAATAAATTTATGTATTATTTTACTTTGACTAACATTATTCTGACGGCATTAGCTATTATCGCGCTGTGGCTGGTTTTAACTTTTAATGGTTTGGTGCGCCGG
>Ga0075947_123_pt1 | contig 1012 bp, 2 predicted proteins | sample RifGroA2_FD_68011 | JGI IMG/M metagenome (GOLD analysis project Ga0075947, IMG submission 68011) | Parcubacteria (Azambacteria) bacterium GW2011_GWA2_42_9
TCTATGTCCGCTATCTGTACTTCGACGACGGGACGTGGAACCGGAACTACAACTGGCTCGACAACGACTGGAACGGCGACAACCCCGCGGCTCTGCTCGCAACTTACTTCATTTCTCTCCCGGCCCGCTGGGAGAGTTTTGTTTTTGCAACTGGCCATTCCAGCCGCCGAGCATTCTGCCAATCTCATCTGTTTTTTCCGATAAAATTATATACTTCTTGTTATCAATGGATTTAGTTTCCCAAAGCATCATTAAAAATATCTTCAGCGTATCAACCTTTCTTATTGATAGGCGAACATATGGCAGTTTTTCTTCCCGCAAAAGAAAACTAGCGGTCGCAAGCGCTTCAATTATTTCCACGAAAAGCGTATCTATCCTCTGACCAAGGGAATGCCTGTGTGTTTTAGGCAATATTTGATAATATTGAAACCAAACAAGATAGAGATTTTTAATTTTCTCGATCAGTGGTATAACCCGGTTGGGGGGGAAAAGGATTATTTTTATTGAAATTATGAAAATTCAATTGCGACATAGTTTTGAAGACATTATTTGTATTGATAATTTACTGGAAGCGTGGAAAGAATTCGTACGAGGCAAAAGAAACAAACGAGACGTGCAGGAATTTTCTCTTTGTTTAATGGATAACATATTTTCGCTTAATGCCAACTTGGCAAATCATACATACAAACATGGAGGATATCAAGCGTTTAATATTTCCGATCCTAAACCAAGAAATATCCATAAAGCAAGTGTTCGAGATCGGCTTTTACACCACGCGATTTATAGAATTTTGTATCCATTTTTTGATAAAGTTTTTATTTCTGATTCATTTTCATGCCGATTGGGAAGGGGAACCCATAAAACACTTGATAGATTTAGGGAGTTTGCCTATAGGGCGAGTAAAAATAATACCAAAACTTGCTGGGTCCTAAAATGCGATATCAGGAAGTTTTTTGCGAGCATTGATCATAAAATTTTATTAAATATCTTAAATTTGTATATTCCGGATAAG